>Ga0307990_1001645_pt1 | contig 18581 bp, 15 predicted proteins | sample EllFjometagen129_FD_203168 | JGI IMG/M metagenome (GOLD analysis project Ga0307990, IMG submission 203168) | Marine microbial communities from Ellis Fjord, Antarctic Ocean - #129 | ecosystem: Environmental > Aquatic > Marine > Unclassified | place: Southern Ocean | collected 2014-10-08
TGATAAAAGCGATCGCCCACGCAGAACTGGAGGGAACAAAGCTGACACAGAAGAGTATCGAGGGAATGCTCCCCGAAGAGGGAAAACGCGAGAAGCTGACGATCTCGCATATCAAGGACGAGGTAGCTACGCTCTACCACCTGAAGCGGCACGATCTAGAGGGACCAAGCCGCAAGAAGGAGATATCACAGGCAAGGCACATGGCGATTTACCTCGCACGCGACATGACGGAGAATTCATTCCCCTCAATCGGAAAGGAATTCGGCAATCGCGACCACACCACGATTATGCACTCGTACATGAAAGTAAAGACCCTTCTGAAGGAGACTCCACTCTTGCAGGCAGAGGTAAACGAGATAAAAGAGGGATTACGTGCGCGTTTCCAAGAAGACACGTAAAGCAAAGCTCGTATTTATGGGCACTTCAACGAAACATCACGCTTCCCGGCCTGTGGAAAACTCTGTTGATAAGTGGTTGAAAAGGGGTGTAAAACGATGCTTGCCTGTGGAAAAGACCGGTGCAATTCTGGGTCACATGTTCTCCACTCCGCTTGTCCACGGTTTTCCACCGTTATGAACACCTTATCCACAGGGTTTTCCACAGCGCCAAACACCATCTACAACAGAAATTCCTCGCTTTTCCACAGATCGAACGTGCAACTACAGTTACTACTATCTTTTTTATTAATAATAAGATGAAGAACTGGGTAAAAGAGATCCTTAGCCATTACAACCTCGATAACGAGTTCTCAGACCAACAGGTTCTCGTGTCCTGGAACGACATTGTCGGACCACAACTAGCATGCATGACACGTGCCACCAGATTCTCTAATGGAACACTTACTGTTGAGGTAGCCTCCTCAGCCGTATCACAGGAACTCGATCTCTTGAAGCAACGCTACATCGATTTGCTAAATGAACGGATGGAAAGAGAAGTCTTGCAGAGGATCCGCTTTGTTCCAGGCCACTTTCCGCGTCCCCGAATTATGCCAGTGACCGATGCGGAGGATACTACAGACGATGAGCTTACACTCTCTGACATCGCTGATGCGCATCTACGAGAGTCGTTTGCCTCCCTCTACCGAACGCAGCGACAGCGAGAACAAGCAATGCTGAGGGCAGGAGCACGCCAATGTCCGCGTTGCGGTGTGGTCTACTTCGGTAACGATAAGATCTGCCCTGGGTGCCAGTTCGACGAGATTGATGACAAGTAGCAAGCATGCTACAATTAGGCGTTATGCAAGCAGCCAAACATACAACGATAATTGGTATTCGCTCGGAATCTGAGCGCCGAGCCGTGATTGCCAGCGATGGACAGGCAACGCTGGATACGATGGTCATCAAGAGCAAGACGAAGAAGGTCTATCGCCTGCAAGATGACACGGTGCTTGTCGGGTTTGCCGGTGCGACGGCCGATTGCCTGGCCATGCTCGAACGCTTTGAAGGCAAGCTGAAGAAGCACAACGGCCGACTGCGTCGAGCGGCGGTGGAGCTGACTAAGGAGTGGAGAACCGATCGCGTCCTGCGCCACTTGGAGGCGGTCATCATCACGGCGAGCGAAGAGGGGATACTGATGATCTCCGGAGCCGGTGACGTCCTTGAACCGGACGAACAGGTGATTGGCATTGGCTCGGGAGGGGCGTATGCGCTCGCCGCTGCGCGGGCCTATCTGTCCATGCCCGGGATGCCTGTCGCCGAGATCGCACGCAAATCGCTTGAGATAGCGGGCTCGATCGACATCTACACGAATAAAGAGATTACTGTCGAAGAAGTGTCGTGGTGAGGAGTTGAGAATGACCGATCTCGTTGAAGTAAAAGAAATGTCACCGACTGGATTAACGCCACGGCAGATCGTCACGGAGCTCGATAAGTACGTCGTCGGCCAGGCTGAGGCAAAGCGGTGCGTGGCGATTGCTCTGCGTAACCGCATGCGCCGCCAGATGGTGCAAGACGAGATTCGTGAGGAGATCAAGCCGAAGAACATCCTCATGATCGGGCCCACTGGCGTCGGCAAGACGGAGATCTCTCGGCGACTGGCGCGCCTCACTACGTGCCCCTTCTCCAAGGTTGAAGCGACGAAATTCACCGAAGTGGGATACGTAGGGCGCGATGTGGAGTCGATGGTGCGTGACCTTGTGGACATGGCGATCGACATGATGCGAGAAGAAGAGATCCTGCATGTGGAGGACCGAGCTGAGGACGTCGTCACGAACCAGATTGTAGATGCTCTCCTGCCAATGACGACAGAGAGCGACCCCGAGCGGGTGGAGAGCGCAAAGAAGACGCGCACCAAGCTGCGGGAGAAGCTGCTTGCTGGCGACCTTGAAGAACGGATGATCGAGATCACAACTGAGGAACAGATCAATCCGCAGCTCGACTTGTTCTCTCAAGATGGGATGGATCAGATGGGGATTAATCTGGGAGACATGTTCTCCGGGATCATTCCTCCGAACCAGAAGAAGCACCGGTTGCGCATTCGCGATGCCCGCCCGATATTGTTTGATCAGGCGCTAGACAACCTGATCAACATGGAGGACGTACGCCAAAGTGGGCTACAGCTCGCGGAAGAGACTGGGATCATCTTCCTCGACGAGATTGATAAGATCGCCGCTGGTGGGCGGCAAGAGACGGGCGGTCCCGGTGTATCGCGGCAAGGAGTACAGCGCGACCTCCTTCCTCTTCTTGAAGGCACAACCGTGCGCACCCGCTATGGGACAGTCTCAACAGAGAATGTCCTGTTTATCGCTGCTGGGGCGTTCAACATGTCCAAACCCTCAGACCTTATTCCAGAACTGCAAGGCCGCCTGCCGATTCGTGTTGAGCTTGATAACCTGACTGCAGATGACTTTCAGCGTATCCTGCGTGAGCCGAAGGACGCTCTCGTGAAACAGTATAAGGCTCTCCTTGGTGTGGAGAAGGTCGACCTGCGCTTCGAGGAGGACGCAATCGACGAGATTGCGCACATTGCCTACGAACTGAATCAGAGTACGGAGAACATTGGTGCCCGCCGTTTGGCGACAGTGATGGAGAAGCTGATGGAGGACATCTCCTTCTCCGCCGATGAGCACCAAGGCGAGACAATCACCATCAACCGCGATTACGTCAACAATTGCCTCGCGGGGATAGTCGAAGACCCGGATCTGTCGCGGTACATCCTGTAACGATTAGCTATCAGCTATCAGCTTACAGCAAGAACTATCATCGCTTGTGTGTTCTTAAGATCTCGGATGTGGAGACTTAGACAAGAAACTTCTGTACGCCTGTGTGCCTATTGCCTTTGGTTGCTTCGATACGTATGATCTTCTTTAGTATGTCCAAAGCGAAGGCGTTAGCAGAGAAAACAGGAATTCAGCCGCTCGTTCTGTTGAGCGATGAACCAACCAAGGATTATCACGCCGACGGGCTGAATATGCTCGGCTACGCCAACGTGGTAGCAGGTGCGGCGATTGGAACACGCGGCCCATTTACGATAGGTGTGTTCGGCAAATGGGGAGAGGGGAAGTCGAGCGTTCTGCGTCAGGCCCTTAGCCTGATCGACGAAAGCGTGAGCGATGCGATTTGCGTGTGGTTCAACGCCTGGCAGTACGATCACGAACCGTACCCGATCGTACCGTTAGCCCTGACGATTGCTGAAAAGGTCGATCGGGAGATCCCCGAGTCGAACAAGCACGAGAACGCGAGCCGCTGGATCACCTTGCGTGAGATCGGTACGGCGCTTCGTGCCTTAGCAAGCGGGCTTACTGTAAAGGCTCCATTCCTCGACATTGATGTTAAAGCAATTCTCTCCGAGTTAGATCGCTCAACGGGTGCAACTGACGGTGAACCCCTTCGACCTGGCCTCTATCAGAAGGCCTTTGGCTTACTGCAGGCGGCTAGCGCCACCCCGGCAGAAGAAACTGAGCGCCCACCTATTGTCGTCTTTATCGACGACCTCGATCGTTGTATGCCACAGCATGCGTTGCGCTTGCTGCAAGCCATCCGCCTTGTACTCAGCCAACCGGGATTCATCTTTGTGCTTGCGCTCGATCGCGATCCCATTGTTCACTACTTGACCCGCGAGTATGAAGAGCTTGGCATGGAGCATCCAGAATTGTCTGCGCGGAGCTACCTAGATAAGATGGTCCAACTTCCGTTGTGGCTTCCGCCGCACAAGGAGCGATTCAGTGGCTTCATAGACACCCTTCTCAAACGTGATGAGCTCAAGCACCATACGGTAGTGATGGGAGCGGTTAGCGAATTGAGAGAAGTACTAACCAAAGGAACCGAGGCGAACCCGCGTGCTGTTGTGCGTTTAATTAACAGCCTGATTGCCGACCAATTTCTGTGGTCTGCACGTGGTAGGGAGGCGGACACACGATGGCTTGGGTTCTGCGCCATCTCGCGCGTCTTACACGATCGCCTTGGGGAGGATGACTACCGATGCCTTATCCCCGCGGACGAGTTCTGTGAGGAATTGGCTGAGGCCGAAAGCACCAGCAAAGCTATGGAGAAGAAGTTGCGCAAGTACGAAGGCGCAAAGCCAGAGAGCGTCTCTAAAGCTCAGCAAGCCGAGAGGAAGCTCTTGGAACGCATTGTCGGTTCACCGGTTGTGCAAGCGCTGTTGGGGACGAAGCTGGGTGGTCAGTGGCTGAAAGATCACGCAGCACGGCGTGAGATAGATGCATATCTTGCCCCCGAGCAGAGGCAAGCAGATGAAAGTGCAGGGTATAGCGCTGAAGCTATTGAAAGGGCTATTCGCACATCCCTTGATTTGGATGCGAAGCAGCCAATCACTCCAGATGTCCTCAAGCGTGTTAGCTATCTCAATCTGCAGTGGGATTATTTTGCAGATGGGGATCTTGCAGAACTTAAGAATATGATATCGTTGACGACCCTCAACCTAGCTGCGACACGAGTAACGAATGCGGGATTGGAGCATTTGAAGGGGCTGACATCGCTGAGTCGTCTCGATCTTTGGGGCACGCAGGTGATGGACGCGGGGCTGGAACACTTGAAGGGATTGACATCGCTGAGTCATCTCGATCTTGTGGGCACGCAGGTGACGGACGCGGGGCTGGAACACTTGAAGGGATTGACATCGCTGAGTCATCTCGATCTTGGGGGCACGCGGGTGACGGACGCGGGGTTGGAACACTTGAAGGGGCTGACAGCGCTGACGGATCTCGGTCTTGTGGGCACGCAGGTGACGGACGCGGGGTTGGAACACTTGAAGGGGCTGACAGCGCTGACGGATCTCGGTCTTGGGAGCACACGGGTAACGAACGCGGGGCTGGAGCATTTGAAGGGGCTGACAGCGCTGACGGATCTCGGTCTTGGGGACACGCAGGTGACGGACGCGGGGAAAGAGGCGCTTGAGAGAGCCTGTCCTCACATCATCATCCACGGCTAGGGAGTTACTAGGCAACTTCGTTCGTGGTGTCTCAACTTGACTGCAACGGTTGGCGATAATCACCGGCGGCGGCTTTAGTTCCTAGCTTTCGTTGGGGCCTCCCTCCCTCTTTGCGACAGGCAATGCTTATCTCTAGTTCATAAAGGCCCTCCAGTGGATACCCCACAGCTTGCTGGGGGGAGGAAAGTGGAGATTCGCCGAAGGCGAATAACGCTGTTAGTATGGGATAAATAGGCTCTGTAAGGCGGACTAGGCACGCGGTGTACGACCTCAAGTATCACATTCAGCATGTCGATCAACTCCGATTACATCTTTAAGGCTTTGCTTCTCAATGCCTCGCAGCTTGCCGCGGGGTTGTTTACTCTTTCGTGGTCAGACGCTCGTACACTCTCTTTCTCTCTTGTCGTTTATTTTGTCCATGTTTTCTTTCGACTGCTTGACGGTCAGAAGCCTTGCTCACCCGCTCGTTGCCGAATGACATCATTGGCGTGTAAGATGTGGCATTCATAGAAGGAGGAAAGAGGATGATCTATATCTCTTTACCGGATGGGTCAAAGCTGGAGGTCGCACCTGGTGCCTCGTTGTTCGAGGTAGCGGAGGCGATCGGACCGGGACTTGCCAAGGCCGCGGTCTGTGCGCACGTCGATGGAGCGCTGCGTGATCTGCGCGAGCGAGTGAAAGAAGACGCCACAGTGACGTTCTTCACGCGCGGTTCAGAAGAAGCGCTATCGGTCCTGCGCCACACGACGACGCACATCATGGCCCAGGCGGTGAAGAGACTCTTTCCAGAGGCACAACTTGGTATTGGTCCAGCGATCGAGGACGGGTTCTACTACGACTTTGGCGTAGATCAGCCGTTCACTCCCGAACAGCTCACTCTGATTGAGGATGAGATGCGACGTATCATCGCTGCTGCCATTCCGATCGAGCGGCTGGAGGTGAGCAAGGCCGAGGCGAAGAAGCTCCTGAGCGAGCACAACGAGCTGCTCAAGCTTGAGCTCCTCGCGGACCTTGAGGATGAGACGATCACGATGTTCAGGCAGGGGGAGTTCATCGACCTTTGCCGGGGCCCGCACCTCAAGAATACCGGTGAGGTCAAGAAAGATGGGTTCAAGCTCCTGTCTGTGGCCGGTGCTTACTGGCGAGGGGATGAATCGCGGCCGATGTTGCAGCGGATCTACGGAACGGCATGGCAGAGCAAGAAGGACCTCGTGGCGCACCTGGAGAAGCTGGAGCAGATCGAGGCGCGCGACCACCGCAAGCTGATCAAACAGCTCGACCTGGTGAGCTTCCACGAGGAAGCAGGAGCAGGCCTTGCCTATTGGCACCCCAAGGGCGGGCGTATGCGCGTGATAATCGAGGATTACTGGCGCAAGCTCCATTATCAGGGCGGATACGACATCGTGTTCACCCCTCACATCGGGCGTGCGCACCTGTGGGAGACTTCCGGGCACCTCGACTTCTACAAGGACGGGATGTATGCCCCGATGAACATCGACGGGCAGGATTACTACATCAAGCCGATGAACTGTCCGTTCCATATCATGATCTATAAGTCGAGAACCCGCTCCTATCGCGATCTTCCGCTGCGTTGGGCGGAGCTGGGGACGGTCTATCGCTACGAGCGAAGCGGCACCCTGCATGGGTTGCTACGCGTGCGCGGGTTCACTCAGGATGATGCGCACATCTTCTGCACCCCCGATCAGGTAGAGGGCGAGATCCTGCGAGTTCTCGACTTTAGCCTGAACCTGCTGCGCGGCTTCGGGTTCGAGGAGTTCAAGATCGAGCTGTCGGTACGCGATCCGAACAAGCCGGATAAGTACGCCGGAGAGGACGCGATGTGGGAGCAAGCCGAGGCCTCGCTCGTGAAGGCACTGGACACGCGCGACCTTACTTACCAGCGGATGGAGGGAGAGGCCGTCTTCTACGGGCCGAAGATTGACATCAAGATCAAGGACGCCCTCAATCGCATGTGGCAGTGCACCACCATTCAGTTTGACTTCAATCTGCCCGGTCGTTTCGACATGAACTACATCGGCGAGGACGGAGCCGAGCACCAGCCGTACATGATTCACCGTGCGCTTCTCGGGAGCCTGGAGCGGTTCTTCGGCATCCTTATTGAACACTACGCTGGAGCCTTCCCCGTCTGGCTGGCGCCGGTACAGGCGATGGTGATCCCAATCTCAGATCGCCACAACGACTACGCCAGGCAGGTGGCCGATACCTTGAAGGCGGCCGACTTGCGCGCCGATGTCGATACCTCATCTGGCCGGATGAACGCCAAGATCAGGAGCGCGCAGATGGAGAAGATCCCGTACATGCTCGTCGTGGGCGACAAAGAAATAGAGAGCGGTAGCGTAGCAGTCCGCTTGCGCAGCGGGAAGGATCTTGGTGCAATGTCCTTGGACGATCTGGTAGCGATGATGAAGCGCAAGGTGGAGGAGAAAGCGCTCCTTTAGGAGGTAGCAATGGAGGAATGGACCCTTCTCATACGGGTTCTTGTCGCCGCTGTTCTTGCTGGGGTGATTGGAGCTGAGAGGGAACTCCACGGTCGCCCGGCCGGGCTGCGCACACACCTGCTCGTGGGGACCGGGGCAGCGCTGGTTATGGTCACCTTTGCCCTTACCGCGCGTGTGCTCCCATCCGATGGGATGTGGGGACAACTAGTGCGAGTTGATCCAGGGCGGCTTGCTGCGGGGATCATCACCGGGATCGGATTCTTGGGTGCGGGAACGATCATGCGTACGGGGGATTGGGTCTTCGGTCTGACAACCGCTGCGTCCCTCTGGTTTGTCGCTGCGCTGGGGATTGCCGCTGGCGAAGGGCTGTACGTTCTCGCCACCGGTGGCATGGTGATTGGGCTGATCGTCCTGACAGTGATGGATCGGCTCGAACAGCGGATCCCAAGCGCGGTTCGTCACCAACTGGTTGTTGAGATTAGTCCGCAGGCGCAGGAAGAGGTAGTCGCCACTGTCGATCGCCTGCGTTCCGACAAGACGATGCGCGTTCGCCTGACAGGCTTGGAAGTGAAGGACGGGAAAGACCGCGTTACCCTTCACTTTCGCATCCGCCACCGCGGCTCGGTTGACATCGCCAGTATTGCTTCGACGATCTCCGCGATCGATGGTGTATTTGCCTTGAGACTAGAATAGCAGCTTCTCCCTGTTTGTGATGCAAGCATGTTTCACCACGAAGGACACGAAGGGCACAAAGAAAGCAAAGGGCGAATCCATTCTTGGCATTTGCCCCAGCGTGTTTTGCTGCTTTGGAAGATCTTCCCTCCCGTGTCACAACCTGCTAATCATTCGCGATCGGGCAATAACCAGAACCGAGCTAGCTGAGCGCTTGTTTTAGCTCGTCGATCCGATCCGTCTTCTCCCACGGTAGGTCGAGGTCCGTTCGTCCGAAATGACCGTAGGCGGAGAGTGGCTCGTAGATGGGGCGCTGCAGATCGAAGCGATCAATGATCGCCCCCGGGCGGAAGTCGAAGACATCGAGGACGGCACGGCGCAGGGAATAATCATCGGCAGCGGCATCCTGCTTGGTGTACACGTTCACCATCAGCGGCTCCGGGCGGCCGATGGCGTAGGCGATCTGTACCTCGACCTCTGCAGCCAAACCAGCGGCGACGATGTTCTTCGCCACATAGCGGGCCATGTACGAGCCGGAGCGATCTACCTTGGTGGGATCCTTGCCGGAGAACGCGCCTCCACCGTGTGACCCGTAACCGCCGTAGGTGTCGACAATCACCTTACGGCCAGTGACACCGGTATCCGACGCCGGACCGCCGATGACGAAGCGACCGGAGGAGTTGACGAGGAGGAGTGTCTCTTCGTCCATCCAATCCTTCATGACCGGGCGGATGACCTGCTCGATCACATCACGACGTAGCGTCTCTTGGTTGATATCGGGATCATGTTGTGCGGCAATCAGTACAGCGCTCGCGCGCAGTGGGCGACCGTCTTCGTACTCGATTGTCACTTGCGACTTCCCATCGGGGCGCAGATATCGAAGCGTCTTTTCTTTGCGCAGTTTCGTCAATAGTCGCGTCAAGCGGTGGGCGAGGACGATCGGGAGAGGCATCAGCTCTTCTGTGTCGCTGCACGCGTAGCCGAACATTATCCCCTGGTCCCCTGCTCCGATCGCTTCATACGGATCGGGAGCAGACTTTCCTACTGCCGATGCAATGTCGGATGACTGCTCCTTGATCGTTGATAGAACAGCGCAATCGTGGTAGTTAAACCCAAGCTCAGGTTTGTTGTAACCGATGTCGGCGATCACGCGCCGAGTGACCTCATCGATGTTAGCAAACGTAGATGTTGATATTTCACCGCCGACGATGACGAGCCCAGTGGTGAGGAACGTCTCGCACGCTACATGCGCCTGCGAATCACGCGAGATGATCTCATCAAGAACGGCATCGGAGATTCGGTCGGCGATCTTGTCTGGATGTCCCTCGGTCACCGATTCCGACGTACGAAAGTGCCTGCGCATAGTGCCTCCTTAGTGAACGAGTGAATCCTAGCCTGGTTTGTCCACTTTCGCAAGGCCGAGGAACGGCCTACCAGTAAAGCCTGTACAGGCTGTTTGCTTGTTAGAAGACATTGGGCGTTCAAGAAGAAGAGCGTGCAAAACTCGGAGATTGCGTCTTCGCAAACTAGACAAATTTGCCGTTCCTCGATTGTCTTGGGTCGTGAGGTTCTCGCAAGACACGACTTTTGGGATTGCTCCGCTCCCTGCGATTTGCTATAGTATTTGTCGCTAGGAAGGTCCAAACAGATGGTAGAAAAACAAATCCTTGACAAATGATCTATCTACATTCCATAAGAGAACATGACAAAGGACTCAGCTAGGCAAGATGATGGCAGCTTCAGTAGGCTAAGGCAAGTAGCTGCCCCTGAGTGACGGGTAATGGTACGCGATCTTCATCAGAAGGAGGATGGTAGTGCGAAAGACGTGCAGCATTGTGACGGCTCTTGTCTTGTCGTTTGTTGTGATCGGCGCAGGAGTAACAGCATTTGCTGTTACTAACGATGGACTCTTGGTCTTGGGGACATGGAACGTGCGAGGATACCCAGAGAAGACATCAGATAGAATCTTGTGGTTCAGCGAGGAGCTTGCAACGATAGCTCCAGATGTTCTCTGTGTGCAAGAGATCGGAAATCAAGATGACGTTACCAGTTTTCTGAACAGGGAGAGAGGCTTCAGCTTGGCAGCATTCGACAATTCGAGCGACAAGATGGACAATGCGATCTTCTTCTCCCACGGGACACAGATTGTTGATCTTCCCGATCCAGAGGGATTTCAGCATCCTGCGCAGGCGGTGTATTTTCGCTATCGCGGGCTGGATGCAACGCTCATCACGATTCACCTTTCGTGGAGCGACACGAACAGACGTGTAGAAGAGAGGAATCTCCTCATAGGGGTCGTCAACGAAGCGTTGAACATCGATCCGGACGTGATCGTCGCTGGTGACTTCAACACAAGCGGCAAGACGGGAGATACGGTATATGGTCTCGCAGCCTCGCTGGGGCTCCAGGTTCTTGCCTCAGATAACGCGGGTATCGGTACAACCTATGCTGGAAGTCTCTACGACTTTGTGCTCATTTCGCCTGACCTATATAGTGAGGAAGCCCTTGGCACCACCCACGTCGTCGTCTTCGGCGATACACAGATCGATATTGCTAGGAAAGTATCTGACCACCGCCCGGTGATCGCTCAGTTTCGCACAGATGAAAGATACGCTGATAGCACGGCATGGCCACCCAAGTCCTTGCTCTCGTTCTCCTGGAACGCGACTATGCTGTCAGATCCTACTGGATCTGTGTGTCTCTCTTGCCTTGACGCATTAAACGCGGCTCCATATGAGGATTTTCATACTGTTGATGGTATCGGAGACACCCTGGCGCGGCGGCTCGTGGCAGGTCAGCCGTACGCATCCACTAATGCACTCGACGATGTTAAGGGGATTGGACCAGCAAAGATGCAGGCAATAATCGAGGCTTTGTGCACTGATTGAGTGGTGTGCCTGAGTCTTGAACGTGGCTGCCCCCTCGTGCACGGCATGCTATAATACGCGCCATGAATCCGCAGACTTGGCTTTGGATTCGACCTTCTCGTGTAGGTCTTCGTTGTCCAAGGCCGGAATCGACTCATCTCTTATTGGGAGGTGGAGCGCGCGCTTAAATCCTTTCGCCAAGCGACGGCGGTATCGATCTAGAGGAACAACCTAACAGGGCATTTCAACAAGATATGTTGTGTGATTTGCCAGGCGGACAAGGCAGGATTGCAAGTGATTGTTTGGCTAATGCTGTTGAGAAGAAGGTTCTAGCTGAAGCGCGTGGATAGGGAGCTACGCAACACAATATCATTTGTGTTGCGTGGATTCCTAAGTTATCTTTCGCAACAAAGGGAATCTTTTGTTGCCAAAGTGAGGTAGGCGCCCCGAACCTCACTCTCGCAAATCATAGGTGACAAGCGCGTACCTATGAGTTATTGGCAGTGACGTAGGTGTACAGCCAATAGAAGACGCATCACAAAACCTGTGCCGCTGCGGAACAGGATCAGTTGCCGGTAGTGATCCTTCACGAATCTGGGAAGCGACATACCGACGATCTCGTGATGATACGCCTCGGTGACTGGGTGCAATGGTTCGGGAAGGTGTGACGCGGATAACTAACGTCAACACGTCATGCGCGCGTAGATGTCCGCACACAATGAGGGCTCATCCCACGATACCACGAGAGGCCATCTCAAGACACCACGGCAACAACGACGGGCAAGACGTGGGTGAAGCATCCCGGCTTTTGCGGAATTGAGACGCCCGGACATGCGCGCGCGTTATCGTGGTACGAAACTCAGCATCCATCCAAGCATCGTTGGCCCTTTTTACCGTCGAACAAAACTCATTGCGCCATAGGAATCCATCGAGATGCGAATCCAGCAAGCGACACGGCGTATCAGTCCGAGTCCATTGATTGGATGTGTGTTCTCATGCTACCCGGCCATCCGGATGGACTTAAAGGGCCTCTCAGTCGATTCGCTATAAGAAGGCCATCTTTTACCGTCGCACAAAACTACCCTGCGATCGTCTCACGCTGCAGCTGATACCCGTCTACGATTGAACAGCGCAAACCATCTGCGCAGCGATGGCAATGCCTACACCCGTAAAGTATAACTTCAGTACAAATTCTTGTTAGAAATAGGAGGTGCTTTAATGGCACAAGGAAAATTTGAATTTGTAGGGAAAGGGGGAAGCTATTTCTGGCTAATCATCTGGACTGGATTGCTGAGTATCATCAGTTTTGGGTTGTTGTGGCCCGTTGCCTACGCAGCGCAGCAAAGATGGATATCTCACAATACCTACATTGATGGCAAGCAATTGGTATTTCTTGGGAAAGGACTCGGTATCTTTGCAGTCTGGCTTAAGATCCTCCTTCTTACTCTCATCACGGCTGGAATCTACGCCTCTTGGGGATACTGTGCACTCAAGCGGTGGCAAGTGAACAATCTTTACTTTGCTGATGCGGGTGACGTTGAGCAGTTCTAGCGATCAGTTCATCCTTCGCTGCCTTCGGCAATCCCGGGGCGGTTCACTTTCTTCCTCTGGCTCTAGGACGGCCTCGATGGGGTTGACTTCTTCTGGGGTACGCTCTTAGCGTGGTTCTCCAATCCAAACATCTCTCCCGTTCAGACCACCAAAGTAGATACGATTTTCCAACCATGCGGCAGATAGCGTTGTATCCGAAGGTGCTGTACCCCAATATTCTATGTGCAAGAGAACTGTATGCCCATCCAATTCCCATTTACCCGACTTAGTGATTAGGCCGCCAACATTAGCTCTTTCTATCTGAGTGAATGTCGCATACGCGTTGAGCATGAGATATTCATCAGAGTGATTTTCTTTTACATACCTCCCAGCTACATCTACAACTGTTGGTGGACTCTTCGTCGGCTTTATCCAAACCCGGGGGGCGACCAGCAGTTCATTCCAGTCAAGAAGGATTGCATCAGTCTTCACTATGCATCTATAGGTTTCACCATAGGAAAAAAGCAAATGGATTCGCTCGTTTTCTAGCTTCCACCGTCCAGTCTCCCCACTACGATACATCTCCATGTAGCACGTTCCATCCTTATTGATCTCTAAGCAGTCATCGAGGTCCATCGGATTAATATACTCTCCTACTACAGGTGACTTTGTTCCGCAGCCAAGAAGCCCGATCATGACCAGTACAAGCACAGTTCCCACGAAGGCCTGACGTATTGTGCGACCATTCACCCATCTCACCTCCACATCTTGATAGACCAGGTTAACAGCTGAAGCTTTCGTCCGTACAGCAACGGCAAAGATTCCAAGACGGAAGAAATGCTAACCAGCCAAGTCTCTGCCAAGCTTCCTTTGTAATTCATGATCCATCTTGAAGACCAGCAATCACTTGTCTCAAGACGTCTTAAGGACACCCTTTTTATTCCCTATCTATGGTATCTCCTCAATCCGGAAGTTGTCAAAAGCGCTTCGCTCTACGACGCCAGTTCCCCTATTTCTATTGTTAACGTACCATAACTTCAGTTCAATCTGCATTGTCTCTGCCTGTAACACATACATCGTTAAAACTGTCGTTTCCTCCATGGTTTCCGAGTCCTTACCGCTTAGATATACCGTAACCACGCGGTCATTGACTTCAACCTTTACGTGGACAGGGGACTCCATTGGGAGATTAATTATAGTTGGGTCAAAGTTGTCTATGGCACCTTTCACCAAGCTCAGTTGATGAGTACTATCCGCGGCTCCACGTAGGCGCACATAGAATGAATGTTCATCCGGCAAGGCTCCGCTCGCCCGAATGTCAGCTACACAACTTTGGTTGTAGGGACTACTATTGTAGTGGTCCCCTATACCTAAATAGACATCCACTTCTATCGTGTAACGAGTCAAGGAGGGTACAGCGATCGTCGCCGTATACCATTGATCAACTTCAGTGTCCAGGGGGGTAAATTTCTGATCGATTGTGGACCAAGTCCCGATCGTTTGATCCCAGTCTTCCTTTGGCCCCCGATCAAAATTGTCAACGAAAACAAATGGAGTTTTACTGGTAGCTTCTTGGACAACTTCTTGAACAGCTTCTTTCAGCTTGCTAGCAAGCTCAGCGGCGTCCGCTGCCGGGTAGTACTCTCCGTCTGCTTTGGAAGCAATCGATCGTAGTTGTTCGTCCGATGACACGTCAAACCCGATGACATAGATTTTAAGGCCATTCGTTAGCTGATGGATTTCGTCAGCGATAGATTCGGGATTTCCCCCACAAGTTTCCTTTCCGTCACTAATCAATATGATGCTGTTTGTGCCAGTCTTCCCCTCAAAGTCAGTCATCGCTTGTTCTAGACAATAAGCAATGGGGGTCATTCCTTTTGCTGTAATACCGGCTAGTATTGTCTTTATCTCCTCTCTTGCGCCTTCATCGAGAGACTGGATTTCCCACAGGACCTCCGTATCCATGCAGGAAGTATCCTTCCCAGCTGCATCATATCTGTGTCCGTACACACGCAGCCCAACATTGCATCCGTCGGGAAGCGTATCCAGAAGGTCAATTATCGCCTGTTTCGCTGCCTCAATCTTAATCGTGCCAGCCACTGACTCGGACATACTGGATGAGGCATCTAAGATGAGCTCAATATTGACCGGCTCGGCCAGGGTTCCTAGAACAGGAATCGCTGCCCATAATAAGAGTAACCCCACCACCGCTACTTTCCACGTTGTCATTCCAGCCTCCTTTTTGCAAACCCAATCATTCCATTATAGCGAGACTTGCTTCAAGAAACTCTGCCATCAAGAAATGTTTCGAGAACACAGAAAAAGTAGTTGCATTCTGAGGTCTTGCATGTCTTGCAACACGAGAACTCTTTTGTGGCGTCATCTGCTCGTGGACGAATCGCTTAGAAAGGGCTTCACCCCTTCGACACAACTACTTAGTACCTACTCTGGGCGCTGTCACATAGACGACCCATGTCCCCGCAGAGGTGCAGGGCGCAACTCTCCATGTCCAAGAAACACTGCCTCCTTCACCCGCTTCCTTCGAATAAAACACTGCAGCCGTACTCCATCCCGGTGTGTTGATGCTCTTGCAAGAGCTGCCCCTCTTAGTAGCGACCAAGTATAGGAGTGATCTGCTCTCGTTTTGTGTCAGTTGTATCTTGTGCTTGGCCAATTGCCTGCTGGGTTCCTTGCGGTGTGCTATAATCCGCGTGACCAATCAAGGAGATTTGCAACAGTTGCGGGATTCTGTGGCACGAAGAACGTGGAGCTACTGGTGCTGGCTGATAGACGGGTCGTTGTGGGGCGAGGAGATAGTTACCCGGCGGAAACGAGGGGGCAGACATGTATCGTATGGCAGTTGTAGTGGCTTTGTTGGCAGGGGCTGTGACACTCGCAGGCTTTACGATGAGCCTTGATGCCGCGCTGGCGTTGTTTGACGGCGGAGCTGATCCGCTGATCCCATATTCAGATGAGGGGAAAGTGCAGCTCGAAGGAGCAATCACTGCCTTCGAAACGGCCGTTGGTGTGCCCTCTGGTTTTCGCTACAACACCGAGTCTGCGTACATGAACCTTTCCATTCCGCAAGAGAAAAAGAATCTGGTCACAAAGCTTGCCCAATGCTACTACGTACTTGGTGATGTGTTCACCAAGGACAAGGCAAGTGTGGAAGCAGTGTTTGTTCGCGGCAGGTTGTGGGGGCTAAAGAGCCTGCGGATGGATCCGACATTCGCGTCGACGGAGAAAGAGAAGGGATTCACGGCGGCGGTCGAGCAGGAGAGCGATGTTGCTGCCCTTTATTGGACGTGCGCCGATTGGGGTCGGGTCGATCAGTACGACAAGCTGGCGGCCATCGCTCACTACGATCCACCGAAGCTTCTCGCCCTGATCGAACGTGCGCTTGAGGTAGATGATTCGTACATGGTCTATGGCGCGTACCGTGTCCTTGCTGGCTTCTGGGGTGGCTTTCCTAAGATCCCGCTCGTCAAGTACCGTCAGAACCTGCCGCGTGTCCTCTCATACATCTGTTGTGTAGTTGACGCGTCCGACTACTGCGGCGATATCAAATGCTGTCCCGATGCACGCTGCGACGATTACCTGGAGAACCGGCGCACATTCGTGACCTATTACCTGCTTGCCAAGCGAATGTGGCAGGAGGCAGCCGATGTGTTGAGCGACATCATCTCTGCTGAGATCGGGGATGACTATCCGTTGTACAATGCATTTGCTCAACACGAGGCGCGCGATCTTCTTGTCGAAGTCAAGAAGCACCTGTAGAGATGCGACGCAATCTAGCCCTGGGGAAGAACTGGACAGGTTCGGCAAGGTTGCCTATCATGCCTTTATTCAAGTACTCTGGGATGAAGGTGTATCTCTCTTGGAGGTATTCTGGAAAATCGAATCACTCGTGTAAGGTGCGGCCGTGGTTGTGGAATTGCCGGATCAGTATGATGAGATCTGTATCGTTGTAAAGCGCGGCGAAGCTGGCGCTGGTACCTATTCTGTGAAGATTCAACAGGGAGAGTGAGAGAGTGAACGAGCGACTGTTTCTTGCCATAAACCGCCTTTCGCACCACAGTGCTTTCCTCGATGCGCTAATGGTCTTCTGTGCTCAGTACATTCCGCTTATCCTTATTGCTTTCCTTGTTTATCTGTGGACACTTGCCAAACAGGTGGGAAGGCAAATGGCAGTTCGTGCTGCGCTGAGCGGTGGGTTGGCGCTTCTGCTCGCCCGCATTGTTGGGATGTTCCACTATCAAGCGATTCCTTCTGTACTGGGATTAGGGCGACCGCTCATCCTGCATGCGGCGAACAACAGCTTTCCTAGCGATCATGTAAGCTTCTCGTTTGGGATAGCGATGAGCTTTCTCTTCTCAGGCAGCACAATCCTGTGGCCGCAGGCTGTCCTCCTTGCTGTGCTAGTCGCATTTGCGCGTGTCTTTGTAGGCGTTCATTTCCCGGTAGATGTCCTTGCTGGTGCTATAGTGGGGACATTTGCCTCTTTCATCATCCACCTTCTGAGGAGTAAGAGTGATCTTGTAGCAGCTTGGCTCTATCGCGTGCAGACGAGAATACTGGCAATTCTTCTGCGCAAGCGAGTGTAGAATGCACGCACTCGTCACAACGATCGTTTCGATTGTAAATGGGATGGGATACGGTGGAATCGTGGCGGCGATGTTCCTTGAGAGTTCGTTCTTCCCCTTCCCGAGTGAGCTTGTCCTCCCGCCTGCAGGATACCTGGCGAGCCAGGGTAAGATGGAGCTATGGATTGTCGTCCTGTTGGGGACCGTCGGATCCGTTCTGGGAGCGTTGTTCAACTATTGGATATCGTTTCGCCTGGGGCGGCTGTTGATATTGCGTTTCGGGAAGTACGTCGGGTTGACCGCACGCGCTTACGATCGAGCAGAGGATGCCTTCCGTCGCCATGGGGAGATCAGCACCTTCGTTGGCCGACTCATCCCCGGCCTGCGGCAGTATATCTCGCTTCCCGCTGGGCTAGCGCGCATGCCCATCGCCAGGTTTGTCTTGTTTACGGGACTAGGAGCAGGAATATGGGCGAGTATCCTGGCTCTCGTTGGGTACATCATCGGGAACAACCAGGAGACGATCGGTCATTCTCTTCATCGAATCACGATTTACACCGCGGTCGGGATCGTTCTTCTCGTCATTGGCTACGTTTTGTGGTACCGCCATCGCCACACGAGGCGCTAGAGCTCAAGACGCCACATGTAGAGAACGCCTCTTGCAGGAGCAATATGCTTCTTCACCACGAAGGACACGAAGGAATGAAACGGCGAATCGCCTGATCCCGTTTCTAAGTTCGATAAAGTTGAAGTAGATTACCAGTCCAGTCTTGATGCTTCTCTATGGAGCGTGAAATGTCATTCTTCGTGGTGCTCGATGTCCGAACGCTGCGATTCGAGATAGCCCTGTAGGATGAGGACAGCGGCGAGTCCATCGCGCAGGTTCTTTCGCTTCTTGCGCGAGATGTCGGCGTGTATCAGGACACGCTCGGCCTCGCTCGTTGTCAGGCGTTCATCGAATAGGACGATTGGGACATTGCATGCCTGCTGGACTTGCTTGGCGAACTCTTGAACCGCCTGTGCCATCTCTCCCTGCGAGCCGTTCATGTTGAGCGGAAGGCCGAGGACAATTCTTCCCACTT
>Ga0307990_1001647_pt1 | contig 18558 bp, 18 predicted proteins | sample EllFjometagen129_FD_203168 | JGI IMG/M metagenome (GOLD analysis project Ga0307990, IMG submission 203168) | Marine microbial communities from Ellis Fjord, Antarctic Ocean - #129 | ecosystem: Environmental > Aquatic > Marine > Unclassified | place: Southern Ocean | collected 2014-10-08
CTAAAGCCACTTTTGCTTTAAATTCTGGGCTATGCTGCTTTCTCTTTTTGCTCATCGATCATCTCCTTGAATTGTGAGTGATCTATAGCTTAACATATTGTCCAGTTTTTGGGGACCACCGTAGGGGCTGCCGGTCGAGGTGTAGGTTAAATCACGATTGTATGAAATCTTGTAGTTTAAGGTTTCAGTTCTTCCGCTTAATGAGATGTCAGCGGTGCCACCAAAATCATCTTCAGCGATAGTCATTTTTTTCTTTTGCCAGTAGATGGTACCTTTAGAGGGGTCAAATGCTGGAATATAGGTCTCGTAAAAGTATTCAGTGTCGGTGTAGCGCATACCGATATAGCAGGAGAGGGTTAACTTTTCACTTAAGCTGCGGTTCCAGCCTAAGCTCAGGCCATAATTGTCAACCTTGCTTACGTCGGAGTTGTAACGGTAGTAAGATGGTTGCAGAAAAACCTGGTCGCGCTGGTTGCGAAACAGATAGCTGATGCTGCCGACGACGCTGTGCGAGTCGTAGTCAGTATTGCCAGGGCCGTCGTAACTGGTGTCGCCATAACTGTAGTTGAGGCTGGAAAAAACCCGTTCGCCAAGCTGGTAGCGGGCTCCGCCATTAAGGCTGTAGCGTTCGCGGCCGTAAAGGTTCTCGACAATGCCGGTCTCTTCAAGTTCTGAGTCGAGGGTTGAATCTTTGGTGTAGGCACCGCCGGCTTCTAAAGAAAGTCTTTCTGTGGATTGATAGGAACTGTCGATTCTGTAACGTTGATATTCATCGTCATATTGGCTTTCGCTGGCGAAACGTCTGATTTCTGCCTCGGCGCTGCCTTTAATGTCGAGTCTCGGGGTCTGCCACGCAGCTTTCATAGAGGGAATGAAAACTCCCAGCCAATCACTCTCTTCATTGGTGTTGTCAAAATTTATGTTGTCGTCATACTCTCCGCGAAATTGCAGGGCTGGGTTGAAGGTGAAATCACCGTCTGCCAGAGCTCGGGCAGACGGTCCCAAAAGTAGTAAGAATACGAGACAAGAGAAAAATGCTTTTTTCATGGATGTGAGGCTCCCTGATACGGCTATTTTATGTTTTTGCGGGGAAGTCGAGGACTTTATGGCACGATGATAACATCGCCGCGCTTTATTGTAATGTTTTGTGCCAAATTTTTACCTTTTTCAAGGTCATTGTAATCAAAAGGTATCTTGACCAACTTGCCATTTTGATGGCGCAGGATGTAGATTTTGCCGGCAGCGGCAAAAGGGTTGAGGCCGCCGGCCATAGCCAGAAGCTGCATGGTTGTCGTATCTAAATCGATAGGGAATTGACCGGGTTTATTGACTTTGCCGATAACATAAGCGCGCAGGCTGTTGATCTGGCGCAACATAACCGTGACCGTCGCCTCAGGGATAAAATCTTCAAGTCTTTTGGTGACTTCACGGCGTAGATCGCTGACTGTCATCTCCTTGACTTTGATTTCACCGACCAGGGGAAAGGCGATAGTGAGGTCCGGTGGGACGATAACTTCGCGGTTTAGACTCTCCTCCTTCCAGACCGAAATCTCAAGGATGTCACCAGAACCGATGTGATATCCAGGGCTTTCTTCAGAGTGGCATGGGGTCGGAACAGTGATTAATAAACAGAGAAAAAAAAGAGTGTTTGCCAGGAGAATCTTTTTAAGTTGGCAGGGCTGTTTGTTTCGGAAAAATTTCATATTCATAGTCAATTTATTGTCTCATTATAAAGGGTTGCAGAGAATGAAAGCTATTTTGTTGATATGAAAATCACTAGGTAATCTACTATACATTGGCGTCTGAAAAACTACAACTATTTATTTGTCGAAAAATTAACCTCATTTTAACCTGAAAATGTTTGCTTGAAAATTGGTTAATGTTGTATAGGTATTTAAATTATTTTCGTTACGCTACTGCAGAGTTGATGTTTGGTCAAATTTGATTGGTGCTATATTCAGTTTTTTTATTTCTAAGTGGGGGAAGAGAAAAATGAAGAGAAAATTATGGCAGAGTGGACTGTTTCTGGCAGTTTTGTGTTTTTTGGTGGTGGGTTTTGGCGTGGCGCCGTCGCTGGCTGATTCCGCTAGATGTATTAAGTGTCATCAACGTCACACACCAGGTCAGGTTGCGGATTGGAAAGTGAGTATGCATGCCGGTGAGGATGTTGGTTGTGCCGATTGTCATGGGGATAAACATACAAACTCCAAAAATACCAATTTAGCGCTTATGCCGGATGAACATGTTTGTAAAGAGTGTCATGAAGAGCAGTTTGAGCAGTTTGCTAAGGGTAAGCATAATTTTGGCTGGACTTCGCTGAATGCTATGCCGATTACTCATCTTGAGCCCGATGAGCTGATGGAAGGCGGTCGTGGTTGTGGTGGTTGTCATAATATGGGTATCAAAACCGAAGCCCAGAAAAAAGAGCAGATTGCAAAAGGCCATCGTTACCAGACTAACTCTTGTGACGAGTGTCATACCAGGCATAGCTTTTCGAAAAAGGAAGCTCAAGATCCTCGTGCCTGTCGTCAGTGTCATATGGGTTACGACCACCCCCAGTGGGAGATGTGGAGCAGCTCTAAACACGGAAGTCGCTATACTGCCAGAGAGAACGGACACCTGCCCGAAGGCGCTCCGGCTCCGACCTGTCAGATCTGTCATCTGCCCAATGGTACACATGAAAACCGTACAGCCTGGGGCTTTCTTGGTGTCCGTCTGCCGTTACCTGAAGATAAGCAGTGGGCCGCTGACCGGGTTACAATTCTCAAGGCTTTAGGGGTTTTAGATCCTAATACAGGCAAACCGACCGACCGCTTGGCTCTGGTAACTTCAGTCGATATGGTTCGGGCAACTCAGGAAGCCTGGCAGACCGAACGTGATAAAATGGTCAAAACCTGTAGCCAATGCCACGCTGAGAGCTATGGTAAAAAACAGCTTGATATGGGTGATTCGATGCTACAGAAGGCTGACCGTTTGTTGGCTCAAGGAATCAAGATTGTTGCCAGTCTCTATAAAGATGGAATCCTCAAAAAACGTGGAGTGCAGGCGTTTGCTTATCCTGATTTCCTCTATTTCTTAAGGACCGATTACAGCGTCGCTTCCGGCGAGAGCTACAAGGATCTGCCGGCTGGTATGTCATCTATTGAACAGACTTTGTTCGAGATGTATATGAAACATCGGATGCGGACCTATCAGGGCCAGTTCCATGTGAATCCCGATTATGCATACTGGTATGGTTGGGCGATGATGACCAAGGATCTTGGTAAAATCCAGTCCGAAGCTAAAAAGATGCGAACTCTGCATGAGTTGACGAAGAAATAGGGCTTGCATCGTGGTTAGTTTATGAACTAAAAAAGGGGCACCATCTGGGTGCCTCTTTTTTAGTGACTTGTTAGTAACTACTCAGATGCCCATAATTCAGAAGTAAAGTTACAGCAGACAGCGGTGAACATTGCTTCGCCCACTTCGAGGGGGACACACCCCAAGAGTACTTCCTCGCTTCACTCACAGCGCAGCTCAGCCCGTCACGGGCTGAAGCCCGGCCTGGAGGTATGTCCCCGCGTCGAGATAACTTGAGATCAACACCTTTAGTTTATGTTGCGCAGGATTTGGTCTGATGCATATACAACTTTTCGATACCCATTGTCATCTGACTGATCCCCCTCTGGCTCAAGACCTTGAGGGGGTGCTGCATCGAGCTGTAAATTCAGGGGTCGAAAACTTTATGGTTCCCGGTTATGATCTTGTTTCAAGTCGGGCTGCTTGTCGTCTGGCATCAAGCAACCCTTCGATTTGTGCCGCGATCGGTCTGCATCCGGCCTGGCTCACTCCGACATGTAAATTCTCTCCAGAACCTTTTCGCAAACTGGCGCGCTTGCGGAACCCGGTCGCCATCGGTGAAATCGGGCTCGATTATGCTCTTAAAGATTATTCTTCGCTGCAACAAGCTGAAGTTTTAAGAGCCCAGCTTGAATTGGCAACCATCTTGTCTTTGCCGGTTATTATCCACTGTCGCCGCGCTTTTGAACCTCTCTATCTGATTTTGCGAGAGTTTTCCGGAGTTATCGGAGTCCTGCATGCTTATGGCGGAGGGCCAAAGCTGGCGGAAAAATTTCTCTTTTTGGGGTTTTATATCGGTTTTGGTGGTGGGTTGACTCGGCCTCAGGCGCGCAAGGTTCGGGAAACCGCTTTAATGGTGCCACCTGAACGTATTCTGCTGGAGACCGATGCTCCCTATATTGGTTCGCATACGGTCGCCAAAGGGGATTCTGAACCTCGGGATGTGACAGCTGTGGCTAAATCTTTAGCCAGTTTGCGGGGTTGGGATATGGCCGAAACAGCGGCCATGACGACCGCCAATGCCTTACGTCTTTTTAATCTGTTTACAGGTTAAGATATTTTTTTACCACGAAGATACAAAGTGCCTGAAGAAAAGCTTTTCAACTTCGTGTTCTTTGTGTCTTCGTGGTGCAATAACAAATTAGGATGTAACGATGACTTCAGTTGCGTCGACAACTGCTTTTTCCCGGCTGGAGCTGCTTTTTGGCGAAATCGGACTCAAACGTCTGGCCGATGCCCACATTGCGATTGTTGGTCTTGGTGCGGTTGGTTCTTTCGCTGCCGAAGCCCTGGCCCGAACTGCTGTTGGTCGGCTTACCTTAATTGATTTTGACCTGGTTGGTGAGACTAATATCAACCGTCAACTTTTCGCTCTGCATTCGACTATTGGCAAAACCAAGGTTGAAGTGGCAGCGGCCCGTCTAGTCGATATTAATCCCAAGATAAAACTTAACTGCCGGCAGACCTTTTATCATCACGATACTGCTGCAGAACTTTTAGATGGGGAGAGCTTCGATTTTTTGATTGACGCAATTGATGGTGCTGCTCCAAAACTTGACCTTATCAGAAATTGTCTGGAGCGAAAGATCAAGTTCATCTCGGCCATGGGGGCAGCTGGTCGCAGTCAACCGACTTTGGTTGAGATTGGAGACCTGCTTTTAACCAGTGGCTGTCCTCTGGCGCGGGTCATGCGTAAGCATTTACGTCGGGAAGGGGTCAAGAAAGGGGAGGTGACAGTTGTCTATTCACCGGAACCGATTGTGGAGGAGTCATGTGATCCGGAATCATGTGAAGAAGAGGAGCGTGAGGAGTTTTTTCAGCGCGGTCGGCGCCGTCGCATCCAGCCCAGTGCCATCTTCATGCCCGGAGTCTTCGGCCTGCTCGCAGCCCAGTATGCGGTCGATGAAATCTTGCGGAATTAAGGTTGGAGAGCCTGATCCTTTAAAATCTTTTCAAAAAAACTTTTAATTCATTTAATGCTTATCTTTAACTCAGGTTGTAAATGCGCTATATCTTCATCATGGGTGTCAGGAAGCAAGTAGTCTGAATTTTTTAAATAATTCGATCTTGTTGTTTAGATTTCTTTGTTCCATGGTGTTGGTAGAACACTTATTTTACGTTGATATAGAATTTGATGGCATTGAATGTCGCTGAGCCGATGCTTTCAACTTTTTTTATCTGCTCGATCGAGGTGAAAGAAGTGACCAGATTTCTGTATTCAGTAATTTTGACTGCGAGTACCGGTCCTATCTGAGGCAGGGCCACCAGTTTAGTTAATTTGGCTTGGTTGATATTGACTGAACCTTGCAGTAATCCTTTTTTCCTGACTTTTGTTATGAATTTATCATAATGGTTGATTAAATGTTTCCTTGCAGTTTCTTTGTTTACCTGGTCGACCCATACTTCTTTATCGAATGTACCAAGTACGTAGATTAATTGCTCTTCATCTAATTTACCATTAGCATCGTGATGTGGTGAGTGCCTTATCTTTTGGCCTTTTTCGACCTCAATCAGCGCAAAAGAGGAGTCGGGGAGAAGTTGAATTTTAACTTTACTCCAATCCTGACATATTCCTGAATTTTCACCACACAAAAAGATGCTGAGAAGACAAAATAAAAACGTGAAAATTACCGGTTTTTTATATGGTTGTCTCATTGGACGTTCCTTAATAGACCCTTGCTTTTTAATCTTTTCGTGAATTGCTATTCGAGAAAAATACTATCAATACCTAATGTCATTGCGGAGCGATGCATGATTGCGTCACAAGTAATCAAGCTAGCGGTATTGTCCCAACAGCAGGCGATGTGTAAAGCGTCAAGAGTTCTGAGAGCTGTTTTCCTGCTCGATAACCATTTTTCAGCTTGGTTAAAATGAGCGGGTATTACCTGGTGGCAGACAAAGAGTCCAGAATTAACATCTTTATTGAAAGTGTTTTCCAGTAAATTTGCCTGAATATCACTAAGTTCTCCCATCCGTACCCAACGAGCTACTGCAGAGCTAAATTCAACTTTTGTGAAATTACTGATTAATACCGGTGGCTGTAAAGATGTCAACAAACTTTCAACTTGTTGACTCATTAACTCTTCTCGGTAATAGGGAAGTATTGCGCTTGTATCAATATAGTAAAGCTCAACCTCGCTCATTTCGTATCTCACAAATCATTTTGGAACCAGCTATCCGGCTTTCTGGTAACTTAGCCCTAAATTTAGATCTGTCAGGGAAATAAAGTGGTTTTATGTCACCCTTGTGAATTTTTGACAATTTAGCAATAGGTTTATTGCGTCGAGTGATAACAAACTCTTCACCAGTTGTTACGGCATCGAGTATTTGACCAATATGTTGTCGAGTCTCTCGCACATTTACAACAGGCATAAAATAACCCTTCTCACGTAGATTACTTTTTGAAATTAAAGGATCTGTCTTAATTTCCCTTTAAGTGTACACGTTTGCAATGTACATATCAATAGTTTTAGCAGGTAAGAGTTGACAAATACTAAACTAGCCCAGAGCTTTCAGCAATAAAAAGCCGCCGATCAGTAAAAAACCGATTCCGGCGGCAATTTGTAAAATTTTTTCGCTGATAAATTGGGAGAGCAGGTGCCCGGCCATAACCCCGATCGCAGTGGCAGCAACCAAGGCCAGGGAGGCCGCCAGGAAAATGGTTAGTTTGCTGTTGCCTTTGTCTGTAGCAAAGAGCATGGTAGCGAGTTGGGTTTTGTCACCGAGCTCGGCCAGAAAAACGGTGACAAAAACAGTGAAGAATATTTTGGGGTTCATTTATTCTGTCACTTAGAGGTCGCCGCTTTAAAGTGTCTCAGTGATCGTATTTTATGGTCTTTTGTCTGGTAGGTGATAGTCACTGTTTTGCCCACCATCATTTTGGCATTTTTCATGAGGTTACGATTGTTTTTTGGGATCTGAAAATCTTTATCTCCAATTTTTATCTTATAGAGGGTCGCGGTTTCCGTAATTTTTTTCAGTGTACCGTTAAAGGTTGTCATGCCAGAGCCCAAAATTGCGGCTGGTAAAGTCGATGGCATTATAAAGAGGCAGATTAACAGTAGTATTACACAGTAGATTTTTTTCATTTTTTGCTCCTTTTTCAGTCTCCGAGCAGGCTCCGCCAGTTGATCATATCGATGGCTAATTTGGGTTGTGGTATCCGGGATGAACCTTCTTCGCCAATGCCCGGCAGACCACCACCAACACTGACAAAGGCAGCGACGACGCCCTCACGGATAATAATTTCAGGCGCTGATGGAATGGCTTCACCAATGGTCCGGTAACGGTCTCGGTAGTCATATTTTTTGGTGTAATCATCGCCGGAAATAACGTCATTACCTTTATAGTAATTGAGGCCGGCAGTGCCGTCGCAATAGTTCAAACCGTAGACCTTGGCTTCACCGTGCGGATAGCAGGGATCAGTGGCTACCGGCGTGAAGCTGGTGATGTAGCCGATGCCGAAAAAGATAACCGGTTGTGAGAGAATTTTTTCCCCTTCATGGCTATAACTGTCAACAATTTCATCAAGTTTTATATACCACCCATAGGTTTCGGCCAGGGTCTCGTATAAAGCTTCTCGCTCGGCGACGGTCAGGGTTGAATCGACGTCGAGTTCGTCTTGGGTGACATTGAGCAGGTTGGTTTCGTTAAGCTCGGTCTGGCTGGCTGGGGGAGAGGCATCGACAATTGTGTAGAGACGGTCGTGGATGTCGGTTGCCATCGGTTTTTCCCGGTCGCCGGTGCCGACCATCAGCATTATGGTTTGGGCATCGCGAGTCTCTTCGCTGGAGTCCACATAGTCGCAATTGCCAAGATAGGTTCCGGTCGGGGCGTAGAACATTTTACGGCCATCATCGGTTGGACTTGCAAAACTCCCACCGGTTTCACCGCTGTCATCATCTGATCCCGGGTTGGCTTTAAAGACCAGTCTCGGGTCGCTGTTCCAGGCATAGGTTGTATTGTTGTAATTAAAATGCCAGATCTGTCCTCCCAGATCGGCTATATAGATATCGTCAAGGTTGCCGTTGATGTTCGGTACTAGAAGGGGAGAGGCGGGGATTGCAAACTCCATATCGTTTGCCGCTGTTCCAGCGGTCGCGGAGTAAGTGTAGCTCTTGAGAAAGAAGTTTGCACTGCTTTCCGTTTCTGATATATCAACAATAAAAACGCCGCGACCCATAGTGTCGGTGCCGGCCGGGTCATTATCTTCTTCGATATCATAGCCGCCTCCGAAGACACCGACCTTTTTGACGGTGTTGGCCGCCGTTTTAAGGTTTGTCAGCTCCATTTTTGACCAGCTTTGGCCGAGTTCGCTGAAGTCGGTGAGATTGTTGTCGATATACCATTTTTTCGTCCATAAGGTGGGATCCGAGCTGGTGATATTGATCGAATAGTAGGCCCGGCCACCACGACGCTGACAGAAAATAAGCTGTTCGGGTACAATTTTGCCGTTGGCGTCGAAGGTGTAGTGGTAAGAGTTGGGCCCGTCGATATAAAATAGTGGGCTTTCAACAGCACTGTCAGGGTCCAGATCTTTTAATCTTAAGAGCTGGTTTTCAGGAATAAAGGCGATTGTTTCGCTGCCGTCGGCATCATCGAAGATGTGCATCATGCCGTCATTACCGCCGATCGCCAGGTAAGTTTTAGGAGTTGCTGCAGCTTCGTAAATAATGACTGCCGGAGTCGAGTGGATGAAACTGCCCAGAGGCCAGTCGCGGCGGGCTAGGGGGTAGTGATTGGCAGTGCCGTCTTCGTCGTAGGTATAGCCGTAGACATAGTTAAAGACCTTGTACATTTCAGCTTCATCAGCTACGCCAAAATCGGTATTGCTGAAATTGTCAGGAAGAAATTGAGTTTTGGTGCCATCGTTATAGATGACGTAAATACTGCGGCATGAGTAGGGTGAAGTGAGAGGGCAATTTTCAATTGCCGTTTTTAAGACAGAGCCCACGCCGCCAGCCTCAACTTCACCACCGTCACTGGCGTTGCTCCAGTGGGAGACCGAGGTTTCGAGAAAAGTGCCCTCGCAGTCAACTGCGTCGAGGCCGTTCTGATCCATGACCACCCACTCTTTGAGGGTTCGATCCGGGCAGTTGCTTTTCAGTTTGTATTCGAGGATATATTTCTTAAGGTTGCCGCTCCAGCGGTTTTCAGTGGGTTTGAAGAAAGCCATATAGAGCTGGTCACCACTTTGGGTTTTGTTGGAGGTGTCAACCGAGATGACCGGGGCGACATAAGAGGTGCTTTTGATGATCAATAGAGCCAGAGAGTAAAAAGCGTTGATCAGTTGCTCCTTATTGAAGGCGGCCAGGTAAACTCCGCCAGAGGAGTCGGCCGCATCTTCTAGAAGAGGCATGCCCTGAACAAAGCTCAGCATGTGACAGCCGATATTGTTGTAGGAGGCCGCCGCTTCCTCTTCCGTAAGTTCGCTATGGTCGCGGAAATCGTGGGTGTAGAGGAAATGGGCGACATCATCGCTATAGTTGGCAACCATAGGGGGTTGATAAGGGTCGGAGACCCAGCCGTCGCCATCAATGTCAGTGAAAATGGTGGCTGGGGTGTCGATTAATGACCAGTCGTTGTCCCCGGAGGGGAAGCCGTCGGTCAGCGTAATGCAGTAATTACGGGAGCATTCAGAGCGTAGGAGGTGGGATTTTTTTTCAAAATGGTTCCAGGTCTCCTGCAGGGCTCCGCCAATCGGTGAAGGGGAATCTGGTTCCGGTTCCGCGTTTTCCAGTTTTCTGACCAGGTTCATGCGGCTTGCATCATCATTGGTCGTCGGATTAACGCTTGGTTCCCAGTTCGAGAGTTGATTGCTGCTGAAGTGGTTAAAGGCCCAGTTGATTTTACCACGGGTCTGTTCAATGACGTAGATGGTGGCTTCCCTAACCGCGTCAATGCGGCGCTGCATTTTGTAACCTACGCCAGCTTCGCCGGAACTGGTGTATTTGTATTTGTCGATCAGAAAACCTTTATAAGCGTCACTGCGACTAGAATGGAAGGTGATATAGAAGGTTTTATTTTCCGGCAAGGTGAAGGGCCCCCGCCAGAAATCGCTGCCCAGATTGCCGCCATCTTTCCAGACGCGGCTGGGAACTGCCGTATCTCCCATAAAGATACTGACATAATCTTTGTTGTCGGCTTCAGTAATCATCTCGGTAAAATGAAAACGAATTTCTGCAGCATCTGGGGACATATTCCAGGACTGGTCATGGTTGTCGGGGTAGTTAGCAGGATAGTTGGTTGATCTGAAATCAACGTTGACTGTGTGCCACTGGGCGTTGGGGTAAGTTCTGGTCTTCCAAGTGCGGTTATCTTCATTTACGGTGCTGGATGTGTAGAGATTATACATCATCTGCATGTTGATCCAGTTGCCGGTGATGAAGAAATAGACGTAGGTGTCACCGTTTTCCGCAGTATCATGTTCTTCCGCATTGTTACCTATATTCTCAAGGCCACTGAAATACCATCCTGGAGCGTTGAGCATACCGCCAAAACCGTGGTCGATTAGGGAGCCGTCAGGATTGGGTCGCCAATCATGTATGAGAGTATCTCGATCAATCGGGAGAATAGCGCCATCTAGTAAAATATGTCCATCAGCATTTAAGGTTATCCTTTGGGGGTTCACGCCGTCACCCGAGATGTTTCCGTCTTCGTCGATATAGGTGTAAGTGTGAATTACATTGAAGATGTACCATGTATAGTCGGGATCACCTGCATCTCCTGTATATGAGACATTATTTGCAGTGATGGAGACACCAATATTACCTTTGGCAAGGAGGATCTCATGGCGCGGAAATTGGCTGCCAGTGCCCGGCCCTCCCGGGGGTTCATCGGTGGGGTCTCCCGGGGCGTAAAAGTAGTTGCCGGTGCCTCCTGCGCCATCTGTACTGCCGGCAATCAGATCATAATCCCCCAGCTCAGAGGCGTAATTATAGTAACCGCCATAGTCAGCGGTATAGTCGTAGATGCCGAAATCCATACTCCAGGAGTTATCAAGAAGGACGGCAACGTTTGGCACCGCATTGGTTTTGTAGACATCAGTATCGAGACCGAAAGCCGATCCGGTGAAGATCAAAGCACAGGCGATACCTAACAGAATGTTTTTTGTGAGAGTTGGAATAAGTCTGGGTTGGTACATATTGTCACCTCATGTCAATCATAATAGAAGAGGGTTTAGGCTAGAGTTTGGGGCCGATTTTACTTTGTACTGTACGGACTCCGGTTTTGTTGAGACTTTTCCGTCGGGTACGAGTTTTGGTGCTGTAATAGTATGAATTGAACATATTAAAAGAGTAGCCGGCGCTTAAAGTTGGGCGGTAAAAGTGGTAACGGATAAGAGCCCTGTAAGTGGTTGGGTTGGTGATGGTGTCGGGCAGGCCGGGAACGGTTTCATCGCTGGTGTCATCTTCGAGAGTTGCTGGGGCCGTGATATTGGTGACCGGCAACTCCTTGGCAATCCGTGGAACCTCAAGCTGATTGGTGCCGTCGGCAATGAAAAAGTCCTTGTTAATATTGCGCTGATTTCGAGAGATCTGTCCGTCAATTGTCGAGTCGGTAGCGATGCCGACGGCGAGCATAGCTGCCACCGCCATGATCAACAGACAGATGACCAGGGCAATGCCGCTTTCATTATGAGCTCGGATACGCATTTATCATTCCATTTTAAAGGTTATTACATTGGGGCCGAGTTTGACCGGGTTGTAACCACCAATTGAGATGTTGCTGGTTTTTGGGTCTTTCTTTTCGAAGGCGCTAAAGACTTTAATTATTTTAATGTCATCTTCCGGCGTTCCGACAACCTCACTGTTGCCGGTTAGCGTCTCCCAGCGGACATAATAACGCTGTTTTCCCTGGAGAATGCGATACCATTTTTTAGTGTCAAAAGAGGTTGTGTAGGAGCTTACGGTATAACTTATATCAAAAATCGTGCCGGTATCCCCAGCGCTGAGGTCGCTGGGAGGGTATTCAGTGACCGCTGTATCTGTGTTGTCATCGTGCAAAAGGTCGTCATTGTAAGCCAGTCCGCCCAGATTTTCAGCAAATCTTTCCGCAACCACTGCGGCCCGGTTAAGGTCCCGGGAGAAGGTGCGGTTCTGCAGGGCCCGGCTGTTGAGGAAACTGAACCCTAGGATTCCGTAAGCCATGACCGCCATCGCAATCATCAGTTCGATTAGAGTAAAGCCTTTGTCTTGAAGTTGTTTCATAACTCTTTTCTTAGATAGCTGTTAGAGGTTGAGATTTCTGATATAGAATGTTGATTCCAGGAGTTGGCGATGGAAATTATCGTTGAACGGGCCCACTGTGACGCCGGCCAGAGAGTAGGTTTTCCGGTCAGTATACTCTCTGTCTGTTTTACCCGTGCGGGCCAGAATGAAAACTTTGACCGCTTTTATCTGGCGAATAGTAGCCGGGTTGTCGACCCAGCTGTTGACCACACCATCGTTATCGCTATCGATACCGTATTGAAATTGTAGATCCTGGATGTTGTCCGCCACTTCGAGGCTGGTTGAGGATGTATCGACGTTGTCATCAATTCTCAAGCTGTTATTGGTTAGACGCAGGGTGAAAGCTTGAACTTGGTAGACCCCGTCGCCAACTGTTGTCGTCAAAGGGTTTTGCAGGGTTAGAGTGCTGCCGGAGATGCTGGTGATGGTCTGGTAGACGTTGGATTCTCGTGGGGAGACAAAGATAAAACTTTTAGCGGCGGCCGTATCATTAGTATCAAGGTTGGCCCGCAGGTTGCCGAGAGTAATCTGGTTAGCAGCGGGAATGGCCGTGACGGTTCCGGCATATCGAATAGCTCCTGTCAGGGTCAGGCTGTCGGGAGTTGGTGAATCATTGTCACTGATGATGAGCAAACTGTTAAGTGGATTTGGGGCAACATCGCCGTTGGTGGCTAGATTTCCCGAGGTCAAATTTGGTCCAAAACTGTCTTTGCAGCCGTAACCAGCCATGCGAATAATGTTGCAGATACGTTGCATCGCCACCCGGGCATTCATCTGCATATCAATAATATCTTCTTCGCTGTGGTAGACTTTGTTCTGTCCGGTTATGCTGGTAATGGCGCCAATTGAGACAATCCCGAGGATGACCAGGACGACCATTAATTCGACCAGGGTGAAGCCTTTGGCCTGCGTTATCTTTTTACTCATCGCCAAGCACTCCCGTTGGTGACATAGCGTTGCAGTTGAACCCTGCCAACGTTGTTAGTGCCTATGGCGTAAGTGCCGGCGGAGTCTTTGTTTGGCGCATGCAGGAATGCCCAGGCATTTGAACTGGTTCCTCTGGGGTCAAAAGAGAGTCGGTCGCCGCCATAAGAGATACCATCGGTGTCTGGAGCGTCAGTGCTGGTCGGGCTCGGACTGAGAGCGGGTCCCCCGTTAGCGATGCTTACAGCCCCAAAAGAGATGTTGTCGGGTAATGTAACTGTTTCCAGAAGTTCAACGGGACTGTCGTAGGTGCCGTCATTATCACCGTCACGCCAGAGGGCGTAAGATGGGTTGATGGTTCCATTTCCGTCAATATCAAAGTCAATATAAATATTACAGTCTTCTTTAACCGCTAAAAGTCTCGCCTGCTGCATCTTGGATCGCAAGGTGCGCGCAGTACTTTTTAAATGGTAGCCGGTCGAGTTGATTTCGGCCACCGTAAAACCGGCAATCAGGGCAGTTATAGCAACCACAATCATGAGCTCGATTAAAGTGAATCCTTTTTCAGGAGGCAATTTATAGGTTAGCTTTTTAGGTCTGATGAGTGACATTTTTAGATGATTTCCGTTACTCTGGTTACGAAAATGTTACTTGATGGCGGGTTTGGCTTAAAACCGGCGACGTTTTTTTTGTTGGCTTGCGAGGCGAATAACAAGTTTAAAACTAAATAGAATAATGGTTTCAGTCTAACACAAGAGAGTGCCGACTGCAAATGTAAGATATTAACTGAAGTCAATAATTTTATAAAGCAAATTATATTCCTAAATTATAATGAAGTAAATCAATAAATAGTTGTCACCGAGCTGGCATTAGCTTAATAGTTGTGAAAATTTACCTTGACTAAGATTGTCAATTTGTTTATTGCGGCGGTTTCGTTCTCCTTTTGTTGAGGGGAGATGGTGGGAGTTTTCTGTGATTTTCCTTATCTTCCCTGTGGTTGGCAATAGGTTTTAGATGACCAGAAAAGAGTCTTTGGATTACTGGTTAGCGTTGACTTTAGTTCCTGGCCTTGGGGCTTTGGGGATTGCTCGAGCCTGGCGAAGCTTAGGTTCGGCAGAAGCGATCTTTAAAGTTCCAGCAACAACTTTGGCCTCTTTGGGGATGCGTGCAGCCGCCGTCAAAGCGGTTTCTGTTTTTTCAGGCTGGGCTCAGGTCGAGGCGCTCCGGCGGCGGGTTAGCGATATTGGTGGCGAGATTATCGCTTTGGATAACCCTCGTTACCCAGAAAGTTTATCGCTGATAGCTGATCCCCCTCCAGTGCTCTACCTCAAAGGGTTGTCAGAGCATTTGCAACTTCCAGCGATTGCTGTCGTTGGCGCCCGGCGGGCTTCTGAATTGGGTCGTCGCTTTGCTTTTTCATTAAGTGAACGCTTGGCAGTTCAAGGTCTCGCGGTAATTAGTGGTTTGGCATTAGGCGTCGATGGGGCAGCCCATGAAGGCTGTTTGCGGGGTGGTGGTTCGACGATTGCTGTGCTGGGTACCGGCCTTGATGTGGTTTATCCGGCGGCGCACCGGTATTTAAGTGAAAAGATCGTTGAAAATGGTGCTTTATTGACTGAATTTCCTCCGGGAGCCGGGCCTGATAAGCACCATTTCCCGAGGCGTAACCGTCTTGTCAGCGGCCTCTCGCAAGGGGTTGTTGTGGTTGAGGCGGGTGAGCGCAGCGGCTCTTTGATTACGGCGCGTCTGGCTTTGGAGCAGGGGCGCGAAGTTTTTGCTGTACCCGGTCCGCCGGGGCTGCCGGGGAGTCGCGGGGTTAACCGACTCTTAAAAGATGGGGCTCAGCTTCTCGAGTCGGTTGAAGATATTTTTGCGGCTCTGCCCTGGTTGAGTGCGGGAAGGGAAATCGGATCGGTTTCTGGGAGTGTGCCCAGACCCTCGGCTAAAAGGCCTGCGCTAAGTCCGGAACAAGCTTATCTTGTGGCGGCTTTGGGTTCTGATGAGATCAACTTTGATGATCTGCTCGAAAAATTGTCTTGGGAAAATGGTCTCTTGAGTCGGACCTTGCTGGAGTTGGAGTTAAATGGTATGCTAATAAAAAGTGCCGGCAACAGCTTTCGTATGGCTCCTGAATATATTGATTAATTGCGGGTGTATTAATTGAATTTTGGTTGCGGGCCTCAAGCCCGCATTAGATAGGAGTTGACCTGAATGTATCAACGGGTTATGGCTATAATTGGGATCATCTCGGATTACTTGACTGATGATGTCGATCTTTATGAACAGGAAGAGGAGATTGTCGATGACCTGGTCTCTTTGGGGTTCGACTTTCCCGAAATCGAGACGGCTTTCAGCTGGATCGCTAATCTTTCTCAAGGAAAAGATCTCAATCTTCAACTTCTCGACCTCGAACCGGAAAGTGGTTTTCAAAGACTTTTTACGCCGGAAGAGCGTCAAACTTTAAGTCAAGGGGCTCGTACCTGGCTCTCTAAATTGAGGCAGATGGATATCGTCGATCAGGCGACAATCGAGGATATCATTGACCAGTCGCTGTTCTTGGGCGGTTTTCGGGTTGGCCTTGAAGAGATCAAAGTGATCGCTACGATGGTTGTTGTCGTCGGGCACCCTGATATTGGGCTCAGAGATCGTTTTCTGAGTTTTTTAGAAAGAGATCACGATATAGTTTTCCATTAATTTTTTCCATCCCTGGAATTTATTTATAATGTCTCAAACTTTACTGATTGTTGAATCACCAACCAAGGCCAAAACCATTGGCAAATATCTGGGCTCTGAATATGTTGTCAAAGCTTCGGTCGGACACGTTCGTGATCTGCCGGCCAATGAGTTAGGTGTTGAAATTGAAGGGGATCATTTTGATCCCCGCTATGTGCCGCTCAAAGGTAAAGGCAAAATTATCAGTGAGCTGAAGAAGGCGGCCCGCAAGGCCGACCAGATTTTGCTCGCACCTGACCCCGATCGCGAAGGTGAGGCGATTGCCTGGCATATTGCACATGAGTTGGGGGATAAAAAGCCCATCCATCGAGTGCTTTTTCACGAAGTCACAAAATCGGCAATTTTGAAAGCCCTAAAAGAGCCCTTGGCAATTGATGTTAACAAAGTTAACGCTCAGCAGTCGCGGCGTATTCTAGATCGCATAGTGGGTTATAAAATCAGTCCCCTGCTATGGAAAACTGTGCGCCGGGGTTTGAGTGCCGGGCGTGTACAATCGGTGGCGGTGCGTCTGGTTTGTGATCGTGAGGCTGAGATTAAGGCTTTTACGCCGGTTGAGTACTGGAGTATTACGACGTCGTTGGAAGGGGCTGTACCTCCGCCTTTTGAAGCCCGCTTACACCAAATTGCTGGCGAGAAGGCTGAGGTTGGCGATCAGCAGACGGCCGATAAAATTGTTGCCGATCTGAAAAGCTCAACCTGTAAAATCAGCAAAATTGAACAGAAAGAGCGTCAACGGCGGCCGACACCACCCTTTATTACCAGTAAATTGCAGCAGGAAGCCGCCCGTAAGCTTGGGTTTAGTGCAAAAAAAACGATGATGGTAGCCCAGCAGCTTTATGAAGGTATTGAACTCGGATCTTCCGGGCCGGTCGGTTTGATAACCTATATGAGGACTGATTCGGTGCGGGTTGCAGATTCTGCTGTAGAAGAGTGTCGCGAATCTATAACAGCACAGTTCGGCAAGGAGTATCTGCCGGAAAAGCCGCCCTTTTATCGCAATAAAAACGCCTCACAGGATGCTCATGAAGCGATCCGCCCAACTTCAGTCGGGTATCTGCCGAAAGAGATTGAGAACTATCTTAATCGCGACCAGTTTCGACTTTATAGCTTGATCTGGCGGCGTTTTGTGGCCAGTCAGATGAATCCGGCCCGTTACTATCAAACCACGGTTTCGATTATGGCGGGAGAGCGCTACCAGCTTCGCGCGGTCGGGCGGCGTCAGCTTTTTGACGGATTTCTTATTGTCTATGAAGAGGGGCGTGATAACAATGGTGATGAGAAAGCTGAAGACACAGAACTGCCGGTTTTAAGTGAAGGTGAGATCCTCAAATTAAATGAGATTCTGCCCAAGCAGCATTTTACCCAACCGCCGCCACGCTTTACGGAAAGTACTTTGGTTAAAGAGCTGGAAGAGAAAGGGATTGGACGGCCATCGACTTATGCTTCAATTATGTCGACGATTCAGGATCGCGGCTATGTCGAGATTCAGGAAAAACGTTTCTATCCGACGGATCTGGGTGAGTTGGTGACCGACCTTCTAACAAAAACTTTTCCTGATATTCTCAATGTCTCCTTTACGGCCCGCATGGAGGCCGACCTCGATAAAGTCGAAGAGGGGGGGCGCGATTGGCAGGCGCTTTTGGCAGATTTTTATCGTCCCTTTGCGGAGCTTCTCGACACCGCACTGGTAACTATGCGTGACGCCAAAAAGGCGGGCGAAGAGGTTACCGATGAGATCTGCGAAAAATGCGGTGCCAACATGGTGGTCAAGTGGGGCCGTAACGGGCGTTTTCTCGCTTGTCCCAGTTATCCGGAGTGTAAAAATACAAAAGATCTCGGAGACACAGGGGAGGGCAACGGTAATTCTGAATTGCCGGCTGATGCTGGTCCCTGTCCCGAATGTGGCAGCCCTTTGCAGCTTAGAAACGGTCGTTATGGTCGCTTTATTTCATGCTCCACCTATCCAGAATGTAAATATACCAGTTCGGTAGGGACTGGTGTTGCTTGTCCTGCGGATGGGTGCGATGGTGAACTCGTCGAGAAAAAATCTCGCAAGGGTAAACTCTTTTACGCCTGTAACCGTTATCCTAAATGTACTTACGCGACCTGGGATAAGCCTTATCCTCTGGCCTGTCCCAACTGCGACCACCCGTTTATTGTCGAGAAAAAAAGTCGGGGCGGCGCCGATAAAGTCTTGCGCTGTCCGCAAAAAGGTTGTAGTTATGAAACCAAGATTCCAGAGGTAGCGGGAAAGAAAATAGATTTGTAAATCCCATTTGTCATGTGCGCCAGTAGCTCAGCTGGATAGAGCAACGGACTTCTAATCCGTAGG
>Ga0307990_1001648_pt1 | contig 18550 bp, 17 predicted proteins | sample EllFjometagen129_FD_203168 | JGI IMG/M metagenome (GOLD analysis project Ga0307990, IMG submission 203168) | Marine microbial communities from Ellis Fjord, Antarctic Ocean - #129 | ecosystem: Environmental > Aquatic > Marine > Unclassified | place: Southern Ocean | collected 2014-10-08
ATGGGATTATGCAGACAATCCTCAGTTGGTTCCAGGTGCATTTGGCCTGTAAGCAATTTAAGGCGCTCGATATCACTCATGGAAGCATTGTAGTACAAATGTTCTATTCCTAGAGTTAAATACGAAACTAAATTTTTGAATAAATAGGAGTTACAGGAAAGAAGAAGGGTATTCGCAGTGGCGCCAATCTGACCACGGGTTTGTTATTGAAATCTATAAAGATCCGGGAGCAGGGGCTTGACGATAAGCAAATAATCCATTAAAATTCTTATGGTTGTGATAAGTATTATTATCGTAAGCATAGGTTTTTTGAGGGAGGATCGCCCCATATTGGCTAAAAGCACTTCTTTCACCCTGCTTCAAACAGTTTTGGATTATTTGGATAGTGTCGGGTTATCGCGCAGCGAAAATACTGCCCGCACATATACAAATGCCATGCGCTCTTTCCTGGAGTCGTGGGTTAAGCACGGTGGAAATCCGGAAGAAGATCCAGTAGAAAGGCTTACAGAAGGATTTATTGCTGATTTTGCAGCAGATCTCAAATCATACTCACCCAATACTGAACGGCTCTATATTACAGCCGTCACAGGATATTACGAGTACTTGGCTGCTGAAAAATTGGCAGATATCAACCTGCCGCGCCTGAAAATGCTGATAAAACGCCGTTCTAGGAAGACGGGCCAACGCTTACCCCAGTTTCCAAAGGAAGATATCCATAAAGTATTAACCTATGCGAAATCGCTCAACATGGTTGCTGTTGAAACTAAAAGGCAGCGTTTACAGCTGTTGAGAGATCGTGCTTTTATACTTACATTGGCTGATACGGGTCTAAGGGTCCACGAGGCCTGCAATTTAAGACGAGGAGATCTGGATTGGCAGGAAGGAAAGGCTGTTATTATTGGAAAAGGCAATCAGGAAGCCGTTGTGCGTTTTTCCACCCGGGCTTTGACTGCACTGCGGGATTATATCAATACCAGGGCAGAAAGTGATGGAGCCTATGGAAGATCACTGACCTCCCTGCCGATATTTGCCAGACATGACCTGGGTGCTGGGGATCGTGTTGAACCGATCAGCACAACAACCGGAAGGAATATTGTCGCCCAGCGTGTACGGGAGGCGTTAGGTGATGAGGCTGCGGGAACGATTACTCCCCATTCATTCCGGCATTTTTTTGTAACAGAAGTCTTGCAAGGTTCGGGAGGTAATATTAAACTAGCACAGAAACTAGCCAGGCATAAGAACATTCAGGTTACGCAGCGTTACGCTCACCTCAGCGATGAGGAATTGGACAAAGGCTATTACGATATATTTGAAGATTAAGGAGATTTTATTTAATGAAATATCGAAAATTTGCAGGTTTGGATTGGCAGGGCTCGGCTCTGGGATTTGGTTGCATGCGGTTTCCCGTGATAGATGGCGATACCAGCCGGATAAATGAAAAGCCTGCCGCAGAAATGCTTTTACACGCTATTGATCAAGGTGTCAATTATATCGATACAGCCTACCCCTATCATGGTGGCACCAGTGAGAGTTTCGTTGGGAAGACCCTGGAAGGCGGATATCGCGATAAAGTAAAATTAGCGACAAAATTGCCCAGTTGGAAAATTGAGAAAAGCGAAGATTTTGATTTATATCTGAATGAACAACTTGATCGGCTCAGGACTGACCAGATCGATTTTTACCTGCTGCATTCTTTGAATGAGAAGCTCTGGAAGGCAATCGATGAATTAGATGTTTTATCCTGGGTGGAAAAAGCAAAAGCAGATGGCAGGATAAAAAACATCGGTTTCTCATTCCATGATGAGCATCCTGTCTTTAAGTCGATTGTGGATGCCTACGATAACTGGGATTTTTGTCTTATCCAGCATAATTTCATGGATGTGGATTACCAGGCGGGGAAAAAGGGTTTGCTGTATGCAGCAGACAAAGGTATGGGAGTGGTGATCATGGAGCCATTGAGAGGCGGCCGGTTAATTGATCCACCCCAACCTGTCCAGGAAATCTGGGATCGATCTGCGGTTAAACGCTCAGCTGCTGAATGGTCGCTGCAATGGCTGTGGAATCAGCCAGAAGTATCCCTGGTTTTGAGTGGAATGAGCACCATGCAGCAGGTCGAAGAGAACATCGCAAGTGCATCAAGATCCGGTATTGGAAGCCTAACAAGTGCTGATTTAGAGCTGGTGGACCAGGCTAAAGCCACCTATGAAGGATTCCAATTGATCCCCTGTACGAGCTGTGGTTATTGTATTCCATGTCCGGAAGGTGTTGATATACCTCGCATTCTGAAAATTTACAATGATGGGATCATGTACGATAAAGTTGAAACCGCTAAAAATGACTATAAGATGTGGGTACCGGAGGAGAACAAAGGTAATCTTTGTATTGTTTGTGGCGAATGCGAGGAAAAATGTCCTCAAGATATTCCTATTTCTGATTGGATGGCTAAGATCCACCAGGAATATATCGGGAAAAAGCTCATAGTTAACAGCCCCCTGCTCTCAGGAAGTGGAGGGATATGCGGATCAAATAATACTATACGCAATAAGGGTTATCTCATGCTTGTAGCCTCGGACTTAAATGGAACATTAACTACAGGTTCCCCTATCCTGGCAGTGGCGCGCTGGGTTAAAAAGAACCAGCCTGAATCCTATCCAGCAGGGTTTGTCTTGGGTTTATTCGCCTCCTATCTGCAGGTGAAACTTGGCATGGAAAAGATCGATACCTGGGGCGATATCAATATGCGGCGGGTATTGAAATTGGTATCGAAACCAACCCAAGAGATTCTAGATCAGATTATGGATTCGGTGGTAGAAGATGAGCTCTGGCTGAAGAAAAGAGACACGGCGGTAGATATATTGAATGAATATCATCAAGCTGGCGCCAAGATCATTATTATCAGCGCTGCCTATGAACCAGCTGTTCAGAAATTCGCTGCCAAAATTGGTCTGGAGAATACTTATGGGATTGGTACTGAATTAGAGTTTACGGAATCCGGTTTGGAACTGGTAAAAAGGCTCACTACGAGAGAAGTTAAACTTGAAAAAATTCACGCTTTGGTCGGGGATCAGCAGATCGACATTGCCTTGGGTGATACTTTTGCTGATATACCCCTGTTGGAAGAAGCAGCCGAAGCTATAGCGGTATTCCCGGATAAAACCTTGAGAGCAACAGCTCTTGACAGGGGCTGGAGGATCATTGACTAGCGAAGGTAAATCCTTGCTGCACATATTAAGCAGTAGTAAACTATTCAGGGACTAATTAATTAATAATCAAATTGGGAGGAATCATGAATCAAATGCTCAAACGAATTATGCGGGCAATAATGTTGGACCGTGAGTTTTATAAAGAAGCTGAAGCAGATACCAGTCTGAACCAGGAAGCATTGACGATAGTGATTATCGTCTCAGTGATCGGTGGAATTGGAGCATTTATCAGCAGCCTGATGACGCAGAGTTTCGCCCGTGCAATAGTAGCTTTTCTGGTTACCTCTGGACTCGGTGTGGCGAACTATTATATCTGGGCGTATGCAACCCATTTTATAGGTACAAATATGTTCAAGGGAGATGCGGATCCTGGTGAATTACTGCGAGTTCTTGGATATGCAAGCGCCCCCAGACTTTTGACCCTGTTGGGATTTATCCCCTGTATCGGATGGCTGATCAGTTTAGCTGGTGGTATTTGGGCTTTGGTGGCAGGATTTTTTGGAGTACAAGAAGCTCTCGATCTGGATACAACCGAGACCCTGGTTACAGTAGTCCTGGGTTGGCTGGCAATATTGATCATTACTGCTATTGTCACCAGTGTGATTGGTGTCGGAACGGCAGGGTTGGGTGCAGTTCTGTCCAATTTTGGCGGCTAATTATAAATAATGGAATCTATTTGAACCTTAAAACGACCAGATTGCGTCAAACATCTGGTCGTTTTTGCTAATGGGAGGTGGGCGTATGAGCGAGCTTAAAGAAAACAAATGGTTGAGATATCTGATTGCATACTACGGTATCCTGCAAACGACGCACCTTTTCTTTCTGGGAAGAGCCGGAATAATTATGCAGCAAACTGGGAGGGTGCCATTTCCAGCTTCTCCTCCGTTGGGAGGATGGACAAATGAAGTAATCCCTTTTTTGATGGGTATGGCTGCTGTAGATGTGATAGCTGCGGGACTTGGGATATATTTCTCTTATTTCCTAATAATTAAAAATAGGCTTAAGGTGTTAGCTGGGGTAATTTCATTGACCATAGCCCTTTCCTCAGCTGTTGTCTATCTGATTGGTACTCTCCCTGCAGGAGCTTGGGTTCATAACCCGATTTCATATTTAATCGTGCTAGCAGCCTTTGCTCCGATAATCCCTCTCTACTATTATTTGATCCACGAAAATGAGATCATCAAATAATTTGTCCTTTAAAACAAGATCCTGAAACCTCCATGGATTAGAGGAGGAATCAGGATCTTGCGTCAAAGGAGTGAGAACGAGTAGATTACACTTTGGTTGGCTTATATCCCATCAACATTTTTCTCAATGTTTTGACTTCATCATCAGGCATAACGATAGGTTCGTTGCCCATGGATCGGGCCAAAATGATCGCATCAGCGGTAGATTCAACTGCTGCTGTTGCAATAAAGGCCAGGTCAATCGTTTGACCAACAGTTATCAAGCCATGATGGGCCATAATGGCTGCAAAGCCATCTCCAAGTGCTTTACAAGTTACTTCTGCCAGTTCCTTAGAGCCTGGTCTGGCATATGGTGCAATCGGTACTGCCCCACCGATACCCATGGAAGCTTCATTCAGGACCATTGGCATTGGTTCATTTCCGATAATGCCAAAAACTGTTGCTTTAGGGGCATGTGTATGAATAACCGCATTGACATCGGGGCGCTTTTTATAAAAGATCAGATGCATTGAAGTTTCACTAGTTGATTTCCATTTACCTTCGATGATATTTCCATCCAGATCAACGACACAGATATCTTCAATTTCTCTCTCTTCATAAGGAATCGCGCTGGGAGTAATTGCGACCAACCCGCTTTCTCGGCTGTACATACTGACATTCCCTTGCCCGTTATTGATTACGCCGGCACCAATTAGCCGCTGGCTGATCTCTATTATTTTCTTCCTTTCTTCAAATAATTTCATTTTCTTTTGTCCTTTTAAAAATATTAGTGAACTGTTTAATTACAACACGTTTTTATGAAAAATGAGCTTAAAGAATAACTCGTCAGAGCGGCGAGAAAACTTAATTAATTGTTACGCTTAAGGGCAGGACAAAAGTGCAGAAAATATAATAAAGAAGCTCGAATTTTGGATAATTTGGCGTAGGAAATAGTAGAAATGTAAAATCTTTCCCTATTGAGCCATTTTTTGATACGATTTGATCTATTTCTCAATAACAACCCAGGTATTATGTCCTTCCTGAATAGTTTTCTTATTGGCTGGGAAATTGATAAATAGCTCCACGATCTCAGCCGCATCAAGAAAATGCGAACGCATCAAGGCCAATTTCTCTCCAATAGCTATCAGTTTGACTGCCCAGTGGTGGATATCCGGCTCTTCAATGACGATCCTGCCCCCCGGTTTTAACACGCGCCACAATTCGTCTATGGTTTGTTGTTGATCACACACGTGATGCAGGACATCGATCATGATTATTCGCTCAAAGTGATCAGTAGGAAAAGGCAGGAATTCAGAGTGGGAGCAGGCAGGAATCAAGCCGTTTTTAGATTTGCTTTCAATAAGCATTTTATGAGATAGATCAGCTACATATAAATTTCCCACATCCTTTTTTAAAAACTGTGACACTCTTCCGGTTCCCCCACCCACATCCAGTAAGCTCCCTTTAATTGGAAGATTGGTCAGTTCAGCCAATTTATCAGGGTATTTTGGTTTGATATATTTTTCGTAAACGGGTGCGAGGATACCAAAGTGGTCAAACATATCAGGTCTGCTCCTGTAAATTACCAGCGATTAATAAAAGTATTATAGTTGATTTATTGACGCCCTAATGGCTGTAGCTTATAATTTCCCCGCACTATTCACCAGGGGAAGTGCTGGAATTGGCAGACAGGCATGACTTAGGATCATGTGCCGCAAGGCGTGTGGGTTCGACCCCCACCTTCCCCATTCAGCAGATGAGTGTATAAATCCTGGGGCCTGTGTGACCGGCCCTTTTTGAATGCCTATTGTAGATTGTGAGGAAACCGTTGAAAATTGAACAAACATATCTTGAAGATCATCAGCTAGAAGTGACCGTTGAAGCAGAGCAGGATGTTTTTGAACAAGCTAAGCACCGAGCTGCTAAAGAGATGTCAAAAGGGAAGAACATCCCTGGTTTTAGGCCCGGCAAAGCTCCTTACCAGCGAGTCGTTACCCACTTCGGTGAATCTGCCATTATTGATCACGCCCTGGATCATTTTTTGGATGAGGTATATCCACAGATTATAGATGAGATCGATCGTGAACCGTACGGCCCAGGCCAGGTTAAAGAGATCAAGACACTTGAACCGCCGACTTTCGTGTTCTATATCCCTCTCCAACCAGAAGTGAAATTGGGAGAATATCGCGAGATCAGGCTGCCTTATGAGAAAGCTGACGTCCCTCAGGAAGAAGTCGATAAGATCCTGGATAGGATGTTGTCCCAGCAAGCGTCTATTGAACCTGTCGATCATTCTGCTGAAGAAGGAAATCTTGTGGATACTTCACTTGATGCCCGTGCGGCAGAGAGCGATCCGGATGATGAAGAGAGTTACTTGCTGAAAAATCAACCCCTGCCAGTTATGATCAAAGGTAAAAAAGACGATCAAGACAAGGAATGGCCATTTCCCGGATTTTCCCGCCAACTCCTGGGTGTTTCCAGTGGTGATTCCCTGGAGCTGACATACGAGTTTCCGGATGATGATACCGTGGAAGAGGATTATCGCGGTAAAGAGGTCCTGTATGCTGTCCAGGTAGAAGGAATCCGTGAGCGGGTGCTCCCTGAACTGGACGATGCTTTTGTAAAGACAGTTAGTGATCTGGAATCTGTTGATGAATTGCGCGAGCAGATCCTGGAGGAGTTAGTTGCACAGCGGGCAATGGAAGAAGAAAATACATACGTAAACAGTATTCTGGAAAAGATCCTGGAAGATGCTGAAGTCAAGTTCCCACCCCAGATGGTGGAAAATGAAATTGATGGTGAAGTACAGGAATTGGAATCAAGACTGAAAGGTCAGGGTATGGATCTGGAAATGTACTTAAAGATCCAGGATCTAGAAGATGAAGGGCTTCGAGAACAGATCAAACCCAATGCTGAAAAACGCATTACTCATGGGTTAGTGATCGGAAAGATCTCTGAATCCGAAGATCTGGATTTTGATACCCAAGAAATCACCGATGAATTCAAAGCCATACTTGATAATCACTTTGCCGATGATGAAAAGGGAAGAGCGGAATATATGCAAAGCGGTGATTCAGTTGCTCTCTTAAATCGTGTCAGCTCCCAGATCGTAACCAAAAAGACACTCGATTTCCTGATGGCCCTCGCCCAGGGCGAAGATATTACAGATTTTCTGAAAAAAGAAGAAACTGAAGAGGAAGTTGTGGTTGAGGAACTGGCAGAAGAATCTTCTATTGAAAAAGAAGATACCGGCGAGCCAGCTGTGGCTGCGGAGCAGTCAGAAGAATCCCCTGCTGAAAAAGAACAGGAAGATACTCCGGATACCAAAGAAGACAAATCAGAAGAAGATGATCAGGAATAAATTTCCTGTTATTACACAAGATTAATGGAGGTATGATGCAAAACACAAATACCCAGGCGCTTATCCCGATGGTGATCGAAAAATCAGGTCAAATGGAACGCGCATATGATATATACTCCCTGCTTCTAAAGAACAGGATTGTTTTTGTTGGCACGCAAATTACAGATCAAACTGCCAATCTGATTGTTGCCCAATTATTGTATTTGAGCAATGAGGATTCAGAAGCTCCAATTCAAATGTACATCAACTCCCCTGGCGGGGTGATCTACGCGGGGCTGGCGATTTACGACACAATGCAGATGATCTCAAACCCGATAAATACCGTTGCAGTAGGTGTAACAGCGTCGTTTGGAACTGTGCTATTAACAGCCGGTACAACGGGACAGCGCTTTGCTCTGCCCCACGCGACTGTTCATCTTCATCAACCCTTGGGGGGAGCGCAGGGTCAGGCGACAGATATTGAGATACAGGCCAAAGAAATCCTCCGTCTGAGAGATAAACTGAACGGTATTCTTTCCCTTCACACTGGTCAATCTATAGAAAAAGTTAAAGAAGATACAGATCGGGACTACTGGCTAACTGCCCAGGATGCGGTGGAATATGGCCTGGTTGATAAGGTTCTGGAGCCATCCAAGGATTCAATTCTACCTTCTGTCAAGGAAATCAAATCAGGTCAAGAAGACGAGACAAAGAAGAAGTAAAACTGTAAAATCAAAGCCCGGTTGAACACCGGGCTTTTTTCTATCCAGAAACGATCATGTCAGAAAATAATATTCCTCAACTTAAAACGATTTTGCTTGATATGGATGGAGTAATATGGCGCGGATATGAGCCAGTGATCGATATCCAGGCCCTATTTGATAAGATCCATGCGCTTGATTTCCAGCCTTTTTGTGTCACGAATAATTCAACCAGCACGGTGGATGGATACCTGGAAAGATTGAATGGTTTTGGGGTTGGATTATCTCCAGAACAGATAATAACCAGTGCTGAAGCTACAGCCAGTTATCTTGCGGGTTATGTTCCAGAGGGATCATCGATTTATGTGATCGGAGAAGAGGGTCTGAAAGAAACAATAACAAAATACGGATACAGGATCACTGACGACCCTGAAATTGATCAACCATCTGCAGTAGTGGTTGGACTTGATTTCAATATTACTTATAAAAAGATCTATCTAGCGGCAAACTTGGTGCGGGATGGAGCATTATTTATTGGAACCAATCCTGATAAAACCTTTCCACTGTCAGGAAGTGTAGCTCCTGGAGCTGGTTCTATTATCAGCCCGGTAGAGGCTGCCTCTGGTAAAGTTCCGGAAATGATCGGTAAGCCTGAAAGGCACCTTTATCAGTTGGCTTTGTCCAGATCGGGCAGTCTTCCAGAAGAAACGCTTATGGTGGGTGATCGACTGGATACTGATATTCTAGGTGCTCAGCGCTTGGGCATTTGGACAGGTTTGGTCCTGACAGGAATTTCATCCCTGGATGAAGCTGAAAATTGGCAGCCGAGACCTGATATGATCGGTGAAACAGCATTGGATATTTTGGAAAATCTATAGATTATGACATTGAACCTTTATGATCTTAGTTTTGATGGGTTGATGAAACTCCTCCAGGAGTTTGATCAGCCTGCATTTCGCGCCAAACAGATCTGGCAGGGTATCTATCAGAGTTTGTGGACAGATATGTCTGATTTTAGCAACCTTCCCTTATCTCTTCGGGATCGGATTTCTGACCAATACAGCCTGGCCGGTTTATCTCTTGAGAAAGAACTCTCTTCATCAGATGGACAAACGCATAAGTATCTTTACAGCCTCGCTGACGGGAAAGCCATAGAAACCGTTCTGATGGCATACCATGACCGAAATACAGTTTGCATCTCCAGCCAGGTTGGTTGTGCTATGGGTTGTAAGTTTTGTGCGACCGGGAACATGGGGTTCATTCGAAATTTAACGACAGGAGAGATTGTTGAGCAGGTTATTAAATCTGCTGTGATTTTATTGTCCAATGGTGAGAAGTTAACCAATGTGGTTTTTATGGGGATGGGTGAACCATTCCATAACTACCAGGCTGTACAGGAAGCCATCGTGATTCTGAACGATCCTGACGGTTTTGGAATGGGAAAGAGAAGATTTACAATATCAACTGTTGGTATTGTTTCTGGTATTAAAAAGCTCACGGAAGAAAGATCGCAGATAAACTTGGCTCTTTCTCTACATGCGGCAGATGATCAACTGCGGTCCACCATTGTTCCGGTCAATTCAAAATACAATATTTCAACTTTGATGAGGGCTTGTGATGAATACCTGGAAATAACCAAACGGCGGATTACTATCGAGTGGGCTCTGATCGATGGGGTGAATGATACAGTTGAACAAGCCCGAAAGCTGGTTGATCTAATCAAGGGCAAATTATTTCACGTCAATTTGATCCAACTGAATCCTGTGGACCATTATTCCGGTAAACCTACCCAGGATCAAAACGCCAAGGACTTTCAGAATATTGTTGAGGCGGCAGGTATAACTTGCACAATTCGACTACGCCGGGGGATCGATATCCAAGCAGGCTGCGGTCAACTTGCCAGCAACTCAAATTAATAAAAAAACAATCTAGCGTAATTTCTACCCTTAAGCAGAGTTATCCCTTTCATGTTAAAATAAATTAACTGAAAAGGATTTGTGATGCTAAGCCAATCAGTTCGATTGATCTTCCCTCCAAATTTGCACGACGAACCGATCATTAATAAATTATTGAGACGTTACTCTTATACAGTTAATATTCTGCGAGCGAATGTTACCTCGGATCAAGGCTGGATTGATATTCAAATATCAGGTAAGGCACCAGAAATTGAAGAATCGTTATCATGGCTTCGAGAACAAGGGGTTGAAGTTGTTCTCCTGACAAGTTAAATATAGAATCTGCGGACATTCAATAGGAAGCTGGCAGATCCTGTTTTTTAGTACTGCCAGTTTTTCAATTAAGGCAGGGAGATAACCAATGAGCAAATATGATAGAAAGGCCCCTGAAACCTTAAAGCTGCTCGAAACCTCATTTGATAACCAGGACTTTGAAACTGTTCTAGAGATCATCCGTGATTTGCACCCCGCTGATCAGGCGAAACTGTTTTACGAATTAAAAGCAGATCAGCAAGAAATTTTGCTGGAAAGAATGGAAGTTTCAGAGATCGCGGATATTTTCGATGAGCTGGATGATAAACAAACGTTAGTAGCAGCCCGAAACCTACCCCTTCCCTTCCTGGCAGACATTATTGACGATATGGATCCTGATGAGGCCGCTGACCTGTTAGGCGACCTCAGCGGGCAGGATGTCCGTAAGACGATCTCGCTGATGGAAGAACCTGAAGAAGTCTTGCCATTGCTGAGGTATGCGGATGAAACAGCCGGTGGCAGGATGACAACGGATTTCCTGTCTCTAGGGCCAGGAGATTCAGCAGACACTGCTATTCAGTATTTAAGGTCAACAGGATTAGAAACTGATATACCATATTATTTATTCGTTGTGAACAACGAAAACGATTTGTTGGGAGTGGTTGGTTTGCGGGAGCTTGTTTGTGCTGATCCAGGACAAATAATTCGCGATATTATGGAGTCTAACGTTATCAGTGTTCATGCGATACAAGACCAGGAAGAAGCTGCCCAGGTAATGAAGCATTACGATTTACAAGCATTACCAGTCTTGAATAATCGGGATCAGCTGGTTGGTGTAATTTCACATGACGACATCCTGGATGTTTTAGTTGATGAATCTACCGAGGATATATACCGATTGGCCAGCGTTTCTGATAACGCGTTGGAGCCAGAGAGCAGATTATTCCTTCAATTGAAAGGACGATTGCCATGGTTGCTGTTAAATACAGTAACCGCTTTGATAGGTTCTTGGGTAATTAGTAACTTTGGAGACCTTTTTGTCCAGGTTGCTGTACTTGCTTTTTTTCAGTCTGTTGTTGCTGCTCAAGGTGGGAATGCTGCCAGCCAGAATGTTGCCATGATAGTTCGTTCCCTGGCTCTTGGCAAAGTTAAACAGAAACAGATCATTCCAATCCTTTTCCGACAGATAATGGTAGGAATGTTCCTGGGTACAGTGATTGGGTTGATCGTAGGTGTTGGTGTTGGTTTCTGGCAGACAAACCCTTACCTTGGATTGGTTTTAGGTCTCGCCCTGCTCGGAAATATGCTTGTCGCCAGCATAGTTGGCACGTTGGCTCCACTTCTCCTTGAATTCAGTGGGCAGGATCCTGCCCTGGCCTCTTCTGTTCTCGTGACAGCGATTACTGATATTATTGGTTTCCTGATATTCTTAAGCCTGGCCAGATTGTTCCTGCCGCTCATTCAGCAATATATATAGTTTAAGATATTTTAAGCGGAAAACGAAAGGACCTGGCTAATCATCAAGTTTGCCCAGGTTTTTATTTGGGTGTCCAATTTGCAGAAGATATTGTAAAATTTGATTATGGAAGTTCAAATAGCTATATCCAAGATCAAGAAGTATGCTACTTCATCCAGCGGTGATACCGCAGAAGTGATTGAACGGCCCAATGGTGGAATGTCAGTTGTGCTGGCAGATGGGCAGAGTTCTGGCAAAGGCGCCAAGTGGGTTTCCAGCCTGGTCGTCAGAAAGGTTATCCAGTTCCTCGCGGATGGTGTCAGGGATGGTGCTGCAGCTCGAGCAGCATCTGACGCCTTATATACTGAAAGAGGTGGCCGGGTATCTGCAACCTTAAATATCCTTTCGGCGGATTTGCAAACAGGGACATTGGTCATCACTCGAAATAACCCAGCACCCGTTGTGATTTCTTATGATGACCAGATCAAACTGCTAGAAGATGAATCGGATGCAGTTGGTTTAAGACGCGATACCAGGCCATTGATCTCCGAGATCCCCCTGGTTCCAGGCTTAACTGTTGTGGTTTTCACTGATGGCCTGGTTCATGCTGGGTCTTATTTTGGTGATTCGATGGATGTGAGTACTTGTGTGAAAGTAGAATTGGAAGGGGAAAATCCTTCGCCCACCCATATCGCAGACTCTCTGATGAAACATGCCTTGAAATTGGATCGGGGCATGCCCAAGGACGATATTAGTATTGCAGTATTGCGAGTGATAAATAGCGGTAATGATATGATTCGACGCATGTCAGTTCAACTACCTGTAAATGCGATTGGAAAATGAATGAAGATGAACCGGTTATAGGTGTTGTGGGTCCTTGTGCGGCGGGAAAATCCACGCTAGTTTCAGATTTACGCGGCCTGGGATATCAAGTAAGGCATATAGCCCAGGAGCACTCTTATGTGCAGGACATGTGGAAGCAGATCAGCAATCCTGACGTCTTGATCTATCTTGATGTATCATTTGAAATCTCAAAAAAGAGAACGGATTCAAACTGGTCTCGGGTGATCTATGAAAACCAGGTTCAGCGCCTAGTACATGCCAATAAGCATATGGATCTGTATATCAATACAGATAGCTATTCAACAGACCAAGTCCTTGATCAGGTTCTGAAATACTTACAGGATATAGTGACAGAATGAAAGATAAGACGAAAGCATTAATACACGATGAAGACCCCGCTACACAAGATGTGTCAGAAAAGATCCGCGAATTGGATGAGTTGAAAAACACATTCATCGCCCTTGTAAGTCATGAATTGAGAACACCCTTGAACTTAATGGCGGGATATTTGGACCTCTCCATCCAGGAGTTGGAAAATAATCCAGAAACAACAAAGAAATATCTGGCTATCGTTGAGAAGAATACTCAGAAGCTGGTCCAAATAGTTCAGGAATTGACGGACTTCACGCGTTTACAATTGGGCAAGGAGATCACTTACTTAGACCCTATTCCAGTTGAGGATGCTTTTTTGCAGACCTATAATTTGCTGAAACCTAATTTGATAAAGAAAAATATTAACCTAGTTGCTGATTTTCAAGATGGTGTTGGGGCTCTTAAATACGACAGTGAAAGTTTGATCATCTTGTTCAGAAACCTTTTATCCAATGCTGCCAAGTTCTCTCATACAGATGGCAAAGTGTTGGTCGTTGGGAGAATACAAAAAGGCCAGATGACTATTACTATAAATGATTGGGCGGATCCAATTCCCGAGGATAAACGCGAAACGATCTTTGAGGATTTCCGTCAGCTGGAAAATTACCTGACACGCCGTTATGAAGGTATGGGATTGGGGTTGGCAGTTGCTCGGAGGACTGCTAGATTCATGGGGGGTAGCATTCGTTTGGCAGTAAGAGAAGATGGAAATACATTTCAGGTGCTGCTTCCCCTGGAGACAAAGTAAACTTAAAAACAAAAACTCCCGTAAGGGAGTTTTTTGTTTTTATTGTGTTGAAATCAATTAGCCTGATTAGCAACTGATAAAAATTGATCTAGCACGGTTCGCAGCATTGGTTCAGGAAGAGCTCCAACTTGCTGGTGTACTACCTTTCCCTTTGCCATGAATAACATAGTAGGAATTCCCTGAACACCATATTTATTTGCCCATTCAGAATCGTTGTCTGTGTTTACTTTGGCAACAATCACTTTTCCAGCAAATTCTTTGGCTATTTTTTCCAAGATCGGTCCAACCATTTTACAGGGTCCGCACCAGGGTGCCCAGAAATCGACTATAACAGGCAATTCGGAGTTTATGACTGTATTTTCAAATGCCTCGTCAGTTACGTTGATTGGTTCTTGAAACATCTTCTCACCTCTTTCTTTGATTTCACTTAATCATACACTTGTAATCCTTCCCTTTTTTATCATATCTTTATGGTCAGTGGAGTACAAAATAGGCTTATTAACATTTTTCCAATAAAACACGGCAAATTTAATATTTTCTTTCACTGCCTGGATTTCTAGACAGTGTTCTGTCTAGTATAATAGGCTGCATGGATTTGACCTATTCTGAAGATACTGCAAACGTCTATAAAATCAATACTCCAGTTTATCAAGGACCGCTGGACCTGCTGCTTCAATTAATTGAAAACGCTGAACTTGATATTACAACTCTGGCCCTGGCGCAAGTAACAGACCAGTATCTGAAACATCTCGAAGAAATGGAGGATCTGATTCCTGATGAGATCTCCGCCTTTTTAGTGATTGCTGCAAAACTGCTCCAAATCAAATCTGAATCTTTACTACCCCAACAATCAAGTGTAAAAGAAGAAGATGCTGATATTGGGAACGAACTAGCTCGCCAACTGATTGCATATAAACGTTATAAAGAAATTGCTGACATCCTTGCTGAACGAAAAGAGCTTGGATATCAGACATTCATTCGTCTCTCCTCCCCCAAAGTTGATATAAAAGATAATCTTGATCTGGGAAGTTTTGGAGTAAACGAATTATTTTCTTTGGCGAGCAGCATTTTCCAGAAGGATATTGAACGGCAATCAATCAGCACTGTCGTTGAAAGACCCAAGGTTACTATCAGAGATAAGATCAATCAGATATCGGAGCATTTTAAAAATAATGATGAGCTGACATTCAGAGAATTACTGGGTGAAAAATACTCCAGGCTAGACATTGTGATTTCATTTTTAGCTTTACTAGAGCTGATCAAGGGCGATTTCATTCTATTTGTCCAGGAAGAGATCTTTGATGATATCAAGATGATGAAAGTGAAAGAAGTTTCAGAGATGCAGGATTATGCATTGAGGAATCTAGATTTGTAGTGGAAAAAATAAAATATTGCCTATACGCAATTTATTGATAAATAATCCAACAGGTCTGTTTGGACTTTACTGTAAGAAATTAGTTGATTTACTATGGCTCAAGCTTCTGTCGTCCCAGCCCATGCTACGTTTCCCCTCACCCGTCAGGCGCTTGACAGTCTATCTCTAACGCCGGAATTTGATTATCCTGATCCATATTGTGCCCGACAACTTAACAATCGTCTCAAGCCCCCCTTGCCTGTCTACACACCAGGGGAAATCTCTGCCGTTGGCTTGATCGGCAAAATCTACTTGCGTGTCATCGATCTGTATCTAACTGACGCATACCCTGATGCATTTCACGATCTCGATAAGCTACTGATATCCAATCCGGCCAATATCGATGCAAATACTGCTATCAAATTGATCCTGGAACATTTTCCTACATCTTCGTCCCATTTCTCACCTGTCGACATGACTGAATATTTATTGTCTTTTCCAGGTCCATTCAAAAAAAGACATGGATTTTATAAATCACTCTTGCTCATATTCCTGGCCGATTCAAATCTGGCCATCCGGAAAAAGGACAATCTCTTTACCGATCCAGAGTTACGGAAATCACTTCTTTTCTCAGCGATTCAAACACAAATGTTTGACCATTTATCCGAAAAAACGTCCTTTGCGCCTGATGGAAAATCCTTGGTCGACTTTCTGATCGAGCCCTCAAAACTTCACCCGGATTCCCTATTTGAGCAACTTGAATATATCAGGCAGCATTGGTCCCCAATACTCGGTGATGAATTTCTAACTTCCTTGCTAAAGGCTCTTGATCAAATTAAGGAAGAAAAATCACGAGCATCCATTGTTAATGCTTTTCCCCAAGACCCCCTCGGGGACTCTCTCGCCTCTTATCAAACAGAACAGGATTCTGTTAATTTCAGTGCAGATCTTGCCTGGATGCCCAATGTGATTTTATTGGCCAAGAATATTTATGTCTGGCTCGATCAATTATCAAAGGAATACCAGGCATCCATCTTCCATCTTGATCATATTCCCGATCAAGAATTAGAGAAGATATCTGACTGGGGAATAACTGGACTTTGGTTGATCGGCCTTTGGCAGCGGAGCTCAGCATCACAGAAGATAAAACAAATCTGCGGGAATCTGGACGCGGTTCCTTCCGCTTACTCCCTGTTTGATTATTCTATTGCTGATTCTTTAGGAGGTGAAGAAGCTTACCAAAACCTCAGCCACAGAGCTGCCCAATACAATATTCGTTTGGCTGCAGATATGGTACCCAATCACATGGGAATTTACTCAAAATGGATAATTGAACATCCTGACTGGTTCCTATCCGTAGATAAACCTCCTTTTCCCGGATATTCTTTTAACGGGACAGATTTATCTGATAACAAAAAAATCGGTATTTATTTGGAAGACCACTATTATGATAAAACGGATGCCGCTGTTGTTTTTAAAAGAGTGGATCGCTATACTGGATCTGATAATTATATATATCACGGGAATGACGGTACATCCATGCCCTGGAATGACACTGCCCAATTGGATTTCCTCAACCCCGAAGTAAGAGAAGCTGTTATACAACAAATACTTCATGTTGCTAGAAAATTTCCTATTATTCGGTTTGATGCTGCCATGACCCTGGCGAAAAAACACATCCAACGCCTATGGTATCCAGAACCGGGAAGCGGAGGAGCGATACCTACTCGGTCAGAATTTGGACTCAGCGAGGATGATTTTGATGTGATCATGCCAGAAGAATTTTGGCGTGAAGTTGTTGACAGGGTTGCAGTTGAAGCGCCAGACACACTTCTTCTAGCTGAAGCCTTCTGGATGATGGAAGGCTATTTTGTGAGAAGCCTGGGGATGCATAGGGTCTATAACAGCGCTTTTATGCACATGCTTCGCGACGAGGAAAATGCAAAATTCCGTGATTTGATAATTAAGACTCTTTCGTACGATCCCCAAATCCTCAAACGTTATGTCAATTACATGAATAATCCAGACGAGGATACCGCGATATCGCAGTATGGATCCGGTGGTAAATATTTTGGTGTTTGTGTACTGATGGCAACTCTTCCGGGTCTGCCAATGATAGGCCACGGACAGATAGAAGGTTTTTCTGAAAAATATGGTATGGAATACCAGAGAGCTTATTACAACGAAGAACCAAATTATGAATTGATTAAACGCCATCAGCTTGAAATATTCCCATTGCTACACAAAAGATTCATTTTCGCCGAAGTCGAAAACTTCTTCTTTTTTGATTTCACCGACGGCGATGGATTCACCAACCAAAATGTATTCGCTTATACAAATCGGTTCGGCAGTGACAGCGCCCTGGTCGTTTATCACAACAAATGGGGGGACGTACATGGCATTATTCAAAATTCTGTTCCAATTAATGGATCCTCAACACGTTTAATAGATTCCCTGGGCTGCACAACAACCGACGGTGACTATGTTTTGTTTCGGGATCAGATATCCGGGCTTGAATATATCCGACCCCTGTCTGAATTCTCATCTCATGGACTCTCGCTGAATTTAGGAGCTTATGATTACCGGGTATTCATGGATTTTTCAATCATTCAAGATCATGATGCGGTTTATTCTCGTTTGTATGACTCCCTGAATGGTGTCGGAGTCCAATCACTTCACGATGCATTGATTGATCAAAATTTTGCTGCCCTATCTGAAAAACTCGATGCCATCTTAACCGCCTGGTTTAGCCTTACGGCAGACAAGGATTCTTCCATTCCCGAACTAGATACTGAGCTATTACCTCTCTTATCGGATTTAGTCCCACTTATTTCAGCGTTAACAACAAATAATAAGAGTGTTTTTCACAATTATCAAAAATCCGCTTTAGCTCGCCTACATCGCTTTGATGAAAATTTCCAAACAATATTTCCTGGCGATTTCTTGGCACTGAGGTTATCATCAGTCCTCTGGTTATTGCTTTACGAAGTTTATAATTTGTCACTTATTCAAGACTATGAATATCTGCCCAGATCCCTTGCCAAACAACCGTTTCTAAATAGTGTTTTGAGCGATGGTATTCACCTTGATTTTCATAACCATCTAAAGGTCATCAAATCACTGACCCCCATGCTTGTAGAATCCAATTTGGGATTTGAGT
>Ga0307990_1001650_pt1 | contig 18542 bp, 28 predicted proteins | sample EllFjometagen129_FD_203168 | JGI IMG/M metagenome (GOLD analysis project Ga0307990, IMG submission 203168) | Marine microbial communities from Ellis Fjord, Antarctic Ocean - #129 | ecosystem: Environmental > Aquatic > Marine > Unclassified | place: Southern Ocean | collected 2014-10-08
TTCGACCAGCAGCGCGAGAGGGAAGACCAAGCCTCCATATGCGGCAAGATGAATCTCCGGAAAGGCCAAGCGGGCGACCACCAGCGAAATCGCTGGACCCTCAAGGGCCATCAACGCCCAACTGGCTGCAAGAGGCCACCAAGTTCGTAAGATGTGCCTCGTCGTCAGGCGTTCCTCGGATAAAGGCATCGGATTACCCCCGTATTCATTGAGGCATATCATCGCCGAATCGCCAGCGTGCAACAAGGCACGGCGTTATGTGTGGCAGAGCTATTCACAATAACACAGGAAGAAGCGTTCGATTGAGCGCGTGTATTTCCCCTCGGTTCGTTGAGAGCAGTGCTTTGTCCGGTGCATTTGGTGAAATTGCTTAAGTAACTCCATGACTGTACGACGTTGTGTGCGAGTATTGAAGAGAATCTGTTCCTTGGCGATCTCTGCCTTGCTTGTGTATGTCCGTGCGCAGGCAGGCTTGTATTCTCATGAAGACCGGATACACAGGAAGCGGGTGAAGATCGCTTTCAGTCTCCGCTTCGCCACCCACGCCAGACAGCGAGGAACCTACGTATTCGTGGTCCCTAAAGCAAGGCCGATGCCGCCAGAGGTGCAACTGGACGGATTTGGCGAAGCAGCCTGTGAACCATACACTGTCCAACTGTAGCTTTCTAGCGCATCTACCACGCAGGGGAGATTACTATCATCCAGGATATGACAGGTGTGTAGCTACTCAAGCTTTGGGAGGTGCAAGATGAGGATCGGGATTATCGTTTATTCACAGACAGGGAACACGCTTTCTGTCGCCGAGAAGCTCAAGGAGAAGCTTGCGGCGGCGGGGCATTCAGCGGAGATTGAACAGGTGACCGTTGCTGGTGGGCGCAAGGCGGGAGACAGGGCCTTCCAATTGGAAACCAGGCCTGATGTGGCGCAGTACGACGCGCTGGTCTTTGGCTCGGCGGTAGAAGCCTTCTCTCTTTCGCCGGTTCTGGCAACATACCTGCGGGAGATTGGCTCGCTAGATGGCAAGAGCGTGGTCTGCCTCGTCACCCAGTTCTTCCCTTACCCATGGATGGGCGGAAACCGTGCTATCCGCCAGATGCGCGGGCTCTGCAAATCCAAGGGCGCGACGGTTCGTGGCTCTGGGATCGTTAATTGGTCGAAATTCCGCCGCGCCAAGACCACTGAACAGGCCATCAAGCGGGTGACTCAAGCGCTCGTGTGATGCTGATGCGCCCTATGTAGGAAGAGTTCGCCATGGGTAATAGCACAAGCGGGATACGATGACGGCATCGATTTTAACTCTCACTTTTCGGTGGGTGAACGCGTATCTTGTGAAGACCGACGCTGGATTCGTCTTGATCGACAGCGGAATATCGGGCAACCACGCGACGCTAGAACGAGAGCTTCGTGATGCAGGCTGAGACCCTGGCAGTCTCCGACTGATCGTGATTACCCACGGAGACCCTGACCACAGCGGCAATGCCGCGTATCTGCGAGCGAAGTACGGAGCGAAAATCGCGATGCACAAGACCGAAGCAGCGGCCGTCGAACGGGGAAACATGTTCCTCAGCAGGGGACGGCTCCCTCCTCTGAGGAGGAGGATGAAGCCGTTGATGAACCTGTTCAGATTGCGGAAGCGTGACCGAGTCACGCCGGATCTCTTCCTCAAAGATGGTGATCGCCTCGGGATCGACAGCCTGAAGGGCAGTGCAGTAACGACTTCGATCCTCATTGTAGTAGTCATCCAGGACGAAGAACCTCTTTGTATCGAAGCCGCGTAAATAGAGGATCAGGGTGGCCAGAGCCCGCGCTGTCCGTCCGTTCCCATCGTGATGAGCGACAACTAAAACTCCCGTCCGGCGACAATTAGAATTCCCGTTTTGGAAGCGAATGATTAGGCTGTCTAACCTTCGTATTAGGAGGGGGTTAGGTGGTCACAGATCAACAAGTGAGGTTACTGATGAAGCTTTCTAAGACTGAGAAGAGGTTGTCCATTGCTGCAACGAAGCGGGGATGGATGAGAAGACGGCGCGTAAGTATCGTGGCTTAAGGAGATTGCCGAGTGAGGGTCACCCCATGGAATAAGAAAGATGGGAATATTCCACGGGGTACAGGTTGAGCACACCTGGCGAACGAGGGAAGACCCATTTGCTGCGGTGTGGGATGAAGTGGAAGGGAAGTTAAGGAACAATCCTGGTCTGCAGGCAAAGACACTGTTTGAGGATCTGCAGCGTCGTTACCCGGGACAGTTCTTCACCGGTCAGTTACGGGCATTACAGCGACGGGTAAAGGTGTGGCGAGGGCTTAATGGTCCAGGGAAGGAGGTATTCTTCCCCAGGAACATGAACCGGGGATGCTGGGTGAATCAGACTTCACCCACATGGACTCCTTGGGGGTGACAATCATGGGTCAGCCGTTTGAGCACCTCATGTACCACTTGGTGCTCACTTACTCCAACTGGGAGGCAGGCAGCATCTGTTTCTCGGAGAGTTTCGAGAGCCTAGCGGAAGGATTACAGGATGCTTTGTGGGAGCTGGGCAGGGTTCCCGCCATGCACCAGACGGACAGTCTGTCCGCAGCGGTATCCAACCTGAACCAGAAGCGAGAGTTCACAAGGCGCTACGCAGCACTGTTGAAGTATTACGGCATGGATGGGCGAACGATACAACCGCGCCGGGCAAATGAGAATGGGGATGTAGAGCAACGGCATTACCGCTTCAAGGAGGCTGTTGATCAGGTGCTGATGCTGCGAGGCAGCCGGGACTTTGCTAGTTGAGAGGACTATGCGGCGTTCCTACAGCAGTTGTTTAAGCGACTGAATGCTGGTCGTCGTGAGCGGTTCACCGCGGAGGTCAAGTGTCTGCGTCCCCTTCCCCAGAGGCGGCTTGACACGAGCAAGAAGCTACGGGTTAAGGTTCGTTCCAACAGCACACTTTCCGTGAGGGGAAATGTCTACTCGGTGCACACTCGTCTCATCGGGGAGCATGTCGGTGTGCCTCCATGGGAAGTTGCCGGGAATCTCTTGTCCAGGATTCCAACACTTGAAAAGCGCCATCGGAGCGTCGAAATAGCTGTCTGTTCTCGAAGCTTCCGGCAACAAGAGTTCACTTACTGGTTTTCTGAACTGGAACTCTGAGATTGGCTTGAGACTGCCGAAGCTTGGCAGAAGCTTGCCCGAGTGCGCAATTGTACTAATCCTCGGAGAGCTTGTGCTTCTCAACGAGTATCCTGGCGACGATGTCACCTAAAAAGATGCTCTCGATGGAGGTGCGTAAAACGGAGTTGCCGATCTCCTTGATAGAGGAGGCTGTTAACTCTTTTCTTTCCTTGAGGATTTCATGCACGTCATCATCGAGGACCAGATGTTTCTTTGCAGACATTACTGCATCCTCCTCTATTTGTTAACTCACCGGTGACTATCACAGGATAATCCCATATTGACGACATGGCAAGGATTAACAGTGAAGGAGTCTTTTCTCATTGGAAGATGAGCATGAGCGCGTGAGCTGTTAGGTCAATATACCCGGTTTGGAGAAGGACCGAAAGAGCACGATCTTCTTCTCCTGCATCAGCTTGGCACACTCAATGTCACTGCGCTGTTGCTCCACCTTCTTTAAGGATTCCATCGTTACTCCGTTCTTGAGGAACTGCTCAGGCTTAGGCAAGCTTTGGAGCTTCTCAAATGGGGTAAGGTACGTCTCGTACTTCTTCTTGATCTTCCCCCTCTCATCCACCGTCTCTGTAGCGAACCCACACGGACGGTGGAAGTTCAGGTAGTGATTGAATGTCTCATTGTAGAACGACTGGATCTTCGTTGCCTCTGACTGAGGAATGTGCCAGTGGCCCATGTGCTTACGAATGATGCTCCCGTTCTTCCCCTCTACCAACGCTTGGTCATTGGTATGTCGTGCCCTGCTCTTGGTAAACTCGATCAGTAGCTTGTTGAGCAGCTCCACCACTTTCTTGTTCACATACTCACTTCCGTTATCTGAGTGAAATCTATGAATGGTAAATGGATACTGGGTCATGAGATGCTTGAGCACAGGCACGAGGTATCGTTCACTAATCTTCTCCACACACTCAATCACCTCCCATTGTGTCACCTCGTCGATGGTATTGATGTGGTACACCCCTTTCTCCCCGTTGAGGTCCCCTTGATGAACCGTATCCATTCGGATGAATCCTGGCTTACCCTGTGGGTCAGGACGGCGACGTTCACCATACTTACAGGATCATGGCTTGGCCTTCTCAATGGTCAGGGTATGGTTGCGGTAGAACGAGCCTTGCCGTAATCGGTACAGGTGAGCAACGGAGATCTCACTCAGTCTCTGGTACTCACTGTTGCCAAACAGGTTGTACTCTCGTTTGAAGATGACTACGGTTGCTTTACCTGACAACCGCTCGTTGTTGTTGTCAAGTTCTGCCAACAGGAGCTGATCCTCTCTGGTGTACTTAGTGGGGAACGAGTGTCGTTTGTAGGACCGCACCCGTAGATGACCGCTACGGCGAAACTGCGTGATGAGCCTGGTCAGCTGTGAGCGAGAAATCCCGGTTATCTTCTGCATGTACTGCCTGAGCAACCCCTTCTCTGAGCGCGGACGAGAACGGTACTTGCAGGAACGCAATGTGAGCTCAATCCAAGCGTAGATCTCTTCCCGTGAGCTCCCTTTGAACGTCAACACATCGCTGGAAGCGAGAAATGCCTTCAGTTCACCAGTCTTCATTACGCGTTTGTCTACCGTCATCAGAATCATGCCTCCTATCTGCCTATGCGTTGCACACAGACAGGTGATTCGACACACGCGATTGCTATGCCAGTGTCATCTCGTGCTCACCTTGCATGAGATTCACTGCCTCTCTTCATGCTCATCTTGCGTGAGACAACTCTTATCCTTGACAAAACACCTGGATTTGTTGTATACTGACTTCAGTTCATAAAAGTGCTAATGAGTAATGAATTAAGCCTTAAAAAAAGTAATCATGCTGTCAAAAAGGGATATAAAGCTGTGGATCTTACAAGATGGGCAGGTTACCAAAGTTAGGAGGTGACAACCATTGGTGGCTGTCTGTTTACATGCTACGAGAACGCTTTTCGAGTAATCGAGCGGCGTTTTGTTTGAGGAAGGGTGATGATGCTGGCGGAAAGGGTAGCGTTACTAGAGTTTGAACAGGTGCGGCAAGACTACGCGGTCGAAGATGCACGTGGTATTTCAATGAGCGTGCACGAGCGGTATAGGAATGCGCTTGCTGAGATGGGGTTCAAGATTCGCGAGACGCGGAACGACAGAGCGGGTAAGAGACTGGGGGAGCTGTTGGTGGAGCAAGGAGTGCTCGATCAAGAGAAATTGCAGCAGGGACTCGCAGAGCAGCAGCAGCGGGGCAAAGGAGAACTCCTCGGCGAAGTGTTGCTGTCGCTTAACCTGATAGAGGAGAAGGTGCTCGTTGCAGCGCTTAATATGCAAGTGAGCGAGAATTGAGATCGTCTGGAGCAAAGTAGCGAAAAGAGGGAACACAATGCCACAGCGGGCAGAAGCGCCGACAAAGAGATTGGCTGAAGCAATTGAGATTGTCGCTGCAAATGCCGGATGGAGCGCACAGGACCTAGTGCTGATACTCGATAACTGTAATAATTGCCTTGAGGGAAACAGGGTACTTACGGAAATAGCGAAATACAAACACGCAAAGTTTTCTGGATGGATCACCCTTAATCTAAAAGATGGGAACGTAACCGAGCTACGACTGAATCCGGACGTGCGCGGCGGGCTGGTAGTGCTTCCTAAATCCCGCAATCCTGTTAGAACATTTTGGGAAGAGTTTGGAAGAAAAGGCTGATCCCATAATTGAAGCTTGCCATCAAGCTGACGTAAAGGGTCAGGTTCAAGAGCTGTAACAGGTTATCGGTCCGTAAGGTTACCGACGACCTCCTTGAAAAAGGGGGTCGTTTGTTCTTGTGGGCGACGACAATAAGCAGAGACACATACGAGAGCCTTATTCAAGAGGGACATGCAGGAGGTGGAATATAGAAGCAAGGCGTAGAGTCGTTTCGCTGGAGGGCCGAAATAGCAAACCCGTCGTGAGGCGGGGACGCAAAGCTCGAAGTCTTAGTCCATAGAGTCTATTGAGTTCATAGGGTTATAGGTTCTTAACTCTACAGACGCAACAAACTCTAAGAATCCTACGGACCGAGATGGTTCAGCTACCAAAACCTTCTGAGGGAACTGGATCAGTAAGATCCGCTTCCATTGAGGAGGTGTTACAATGGAAAATGTTGCCGTCAGGGTTTCTGAGAGACCAGGGGGGCAGGCCTTGGCTCAGTGTCTCATCAGAGCTCAGGAGGAAGAACGAGCTCGCATTGCCCGAAGACTGCATGACGAGCTGGCCCAGCGGTTGATTGTATTGCGTTGGGAGGTGGAATCGCTGCCAAAGGGGCATTTGGAGCCGGTAGGGCTTCAGCAGTGGGCCTCAAATACTATCAAGTGGATCGACGCCTTTTCCGAAGATGTTCAACAGTTCTTAGCAGAACTCCGCCCACCTTTTCTAGGAGAGCTTGGCCTTTTTGATGGTCTTCGTTTATATATCCAGAATTTTCAGAAGAACTTCAACATCCCTTGTTCACTGGAAATGGTGGGGGTCGAGGGGAAGATCCCAGAGGCGAGTGCAATCGCTGTCTTACGCATCGCACAAGAGGCCTTGGCCAACGTTGTTCGCCACGCCCAGGCCTCCCACATCACAATCAAAGTGGAAACGGGGAACCTTTATTTTCGTGTTGTGGTTGCCGACGATGGCATTGGCGTACCGGGGGAAGTCCTGCGATCCCTCAGGGAATGCTTTGGGGTATTAGGCATGATCGAACGAGCACGGGCGGTAGGTGGAATGCTCAAAGTGGAGAGCGACCCCGGACGTGGCACAAGGGTCATCCTCACCCTACCCTTAGATCAGGAAGGCGCGGCGTGATACGCGTGCTTCTCGTTGACGACCTTGCTTGCATCCGGGGCGGGCTACACAAAATTCTAGAGGAGGCTTCTGATATCGAGATAGTAGGTGAAGCCTCCTCTGGTGAGGAGGCCGTGGCCTTGACAAGGAAGTTGGATTCCAATGTGGTAGTAATGGACAACTCCATGCCCGGGATCGGCGGCCTGGAGGCAACCAAGCGCATCGCTAGGAAGCATCCAGAGATGGCTATTCTGATATTGACCATATATCCCGAGGACAGGTACGGGCCGCGATTCTTCAGGGCTGGTGCCCGGGGATACATCGAGAAGAAGGTCGCCCCCGACGAGCTGCTTGCGGCAATTCGACGGGTGCACTGTGGTGGGTACTACCTTTCGCCCAAACTCCAAGAGGAATTGTTGCGGCAACAGTTCGGCAAGGCACCAGCGCCCCTGCTAGACCGGCTGACGGATCGGGAGTTGGAGGTTCTGGTCTTGATCGCCTCGGGCAAGACGACCCATGAGGCTGCCGAGGACCTCAAGCTGAGCCCGAAGACGGTGGAGACCTACCGGGCCCGCATTCGCAAGAAGCTTGGCTTGCACACTAGCGCCGACTACCTGCGCTTTGCCCTGGAGCACGATCTGTTGCCAGAGCTTTCACCCTGAATAAATCTCTCCCCCTAACCCCTCCCGGCAAGAACGCAAAGGGGGAGATGGGGAGACGCGGAGAAAGGGAGACACGGGAATACAAAGAGACGCACAACAGGCAAGGCAGACAGGTCTTTGCGAGAAAATACTTTTGCTCTCTCTCATTACCCTTCACTCATTACGCATCACTGTTTCACGACTTTGCGAGAGGAATTCTATTACGTACCGTATTTTCAACTCCCTACTCGAACCGACAAGAACCCCATTATTTTTGCCGGTTAAAATACCTTACAACTCCTTCAGGTTTTTCCTTACAAAGTACTCATCCTTTGCCCGATGGGCAGCGTCACTTGGGCGTGTTAGTGTTGGGTAATTATAAGGAGAAGAGAAAGGAGGTGGGACTAGTAGCAGAGCGTAATATGTGTTGTTGGTGGGGGATCGGAAGGGCAAACCCGGAGCGATCCGGGGGCGCAAAGCCTGAAGTCTTGGTTCATTTGGGTTTATTGAGTTCGTAGAGTTTATAGCGTTACGAACCTTTAGCCCTACAGACCCAAAGAACCCTACGAACTAAGATAGTTCAGCTACCGAAGCTTCTCAGTGGTAGCGAAGGCGCAAGGTGCAACAGAGAAACAGACTTATAACCATTAGGAGGTTTTACTGATGAAAAAGTCAGTATTGTTGTTGGTGTTTGCGGCGTTGATGGTAGCGGGGCTGGTCGCTTTGGCTGCTGACAAAGTGGAAGAGAATCCGGCGTTCACAATTCCTAGCGAGTACAGCTTTGTCACGGTAACCGGCGACCTTGAATTCCCAGGCGTCACACAAAATGTCCCCTCGGCGACTGGTTGGTTCTACACGAATTTCTGGACCATCTCGTTCATGACGAACTACAATCTTACGATCGGAATGTATGGGAGCGCTTTCAAGCAGGGCACCATCTATCTGAAAACCGAAATGAAGGGCTCGGGTGTTCTGTGGGGCACTTCTCTCACTCCGTGGAAAAACATTCCCAATAGCTATGGGTTGATCGGATCGACGAAGGCCTTTACCCCCGGTGTGTACACGGGTAAGGTTCAGGTTCGCATGCTCAGGAACGGTTACAACAATCCTGCCGGAACGTACATTTGCGATCCAGTAGTCAGCGTCTATGGTTTATGACCTGACCGGGTAGTGGGAAAGTGGGAGGCCAGCCGTTTAGCTGGCCTCCCCTGTTGTTTTGCTTCGTATCGAGATTGTGAGCAAGAGCTTTCTGGGGCCTGTTAGATAACCGTCTTTTTGGGCGATGGAGGAACGAAGGCGTTTAGAGGATCTTAGCGAGGTAAGGAGCGCGATGAAACGAAAGATTCGAGTGATAATCATAATAACGGTTCTTGTCTTTGTGGGCATAAGTGTGTGGGGTACCGAGTTATTGCAGTTATCCGTGGTTCCCCTGTCGGCCTGGCTTGAACTCGGAGCCGGTGGTGCTTACTCGGGCAGCTTTACGGTGACGAATGTGAGTGATACGACGGCCAATGTAAACGTCTTTCTCTTCGACTTCTTGCTTGGTGAAACAGGCGAGATTATCACATTGGAGCCCGAAACTCTGGGCGAGCGTAGTCTTTCCTCATACATAACCTATTCCCCTGAGCAGATGACCCTACAGCCCGGCGAGTCCCGCAGCGTCACCTACTCCCTTACATTGCTCTCGGAGACGAACGGACCTTGTTGGGCAACGCTTGTCGTGACCCCAGACGAGCCTGAAGAAGTACCAGTAGAGCTCCCGGAAACAGAGGGAATTACGTTCATAGTGAGGCTTCATACACAATATTTGTTCACCATCATCCAACGCCCTCTCAACCCACCGACACCGGCCGGACAGATGGTGGAGGTCGATGTCAAGGGTGCCGCGGCCGACGATGGGACGCGGCAAGTGACGATAGCAGCCACTTTTCAGAACTTGGTTGATGATGTGCGGCGGTGTAAGGTGTACTTCGAGATCCGGGACCCTGAAGGAGAGATGCTAGCTCGCTACGAGGAGCCGCGGGACCTCGTTGTGTTCCCAACAGCGGTGCGAGTGTTCAACCATACGTTTGAGGGGCTGGAGATGCCCCCCGGAAAGTACCTAATCCTGGGCGTAGTTGACTTCGGTGGCGACTACCTGGCCGCTGGCCAGTACCTAGCCACGGTAAGTGAGTAGACGAGAGGCAATCAAGTGCAACTTGTGCCCAGCCACCACTACGATGAACCGTTAGGGAAACAGATGCCTTACCCTAATTGAGGGTGCTTGGGGATGGCCACTGTGGGGCGGCATCCATGTGGTTACGACAACGGGGACGATCACATGTATAGACTTTCTGCTGTGTTGAAATCTGTAACTTGGACAGTTTTGGCGGCATTGAGTGCGTTGATTCTGCCAGCCGGGCAGCTTGTTGCTCTGGCTCAGGCGCAGGTGGTAATTACATCTGAGTTCACCATCGAGGAACACACTTCGTTCGACACTGAGGGAGACCTTGACCTGGATCCAGCGGCGGCCCTTCCTTTTGCTGAAGGTTGGTTTGAAACTAATGTCCTCTGGCTCTACCTCGACACGAACCATCCCGTCACCGTCAAGGTGATAGGTAAGCCCTACAGGATGAGCGGTGAGATCACCCTGCCGAAACAGCTTTGAGGCCCCCATGGCCCACGGAACGCTGCGGTCCTGCATCCGTTCGGCTAGCTCCCCTTCATGGCAAAGTCAGCTTCAGGGAGGACATACCTGGCCAGTACGTGACTTGGTTTCAGCTCTAAGTGTTAAGAAATGGCTACGCGCTGACCGCACCGGGAACTACATGGCCACAGTGACCGTCACCATTAGCTTCTAGAGACCGGTTAACGGACAACCACTTCCACAGGAATATCGAGTGACTTGACTAGTCCGGACCTGGAGTGTAGCAGTAAGCATAGTTTGTAATGATACGTCCCTTGGGCTGTACTATCAGGCAAGTTCATCCTAATGGCCAAGCTGTAGTCCGTCCACGCCGGGTAGGGTAGTTGGGCCACAGGATTGCCGTTGGAGAACACCGGCAACAATACCCATAAAGGGCTAAGCTCGTCACCTCTCACGAACTGGTAGAAGAGATCGAATTCAGGCTCAGCTATCCCGTCCAAAACAAGTCCCAGATGAAGGTTGAGCGGCCAGTCATTGGTGCCCACCCGTAGTGTGAGCTTCGCCTTCACAAGGTCTCCCGCGCTCGCCTCCAGTTTCAGTATTGGCTGCTTGCTCCCGGTGTGTAGTTCCAATGTGGGCGGGATGGTGAACGTGCTGGTCCAAGTAAGCGACTTGCTCTCGGCTGAACCAAGGAAACCTATCCCCAAGACGAGCAAGCCAACAAAGACGATTAGTACTCTTTGGTTCATCGAGGTTCCTCCTTATTCACTATTATTATTCCTTGCCGTGAATGAGCATAGACATATAGCTATCTCTGTGGGGGGGGGGGGGGGCCCCGCTCACGGAAAAGGGCAGAGAACGCAGCAAAAGAAGGGCAACCTGCACTGCTTTAGCGTACAGTGACAACCTTTTGGGTCTGGCCAGTGCGCCCATTTGAATCCGTAACCTTCAGCGTGACCAGCCAGCTGCCGGCCTCGTCAAACATAACGGTTACTCTCTGTCCGCTTGTCTGCGATACTTTTGCTCCTTTGCGAAACTCCCAATGATAGGAGACGATCTCGCCATTGAACGCCTGACTGGCCGAGGCATCGAAGCTTACCGACTCACCTGCTCGTGGTGCCCTGGGTGCATAGTCATAGCGTGCAATCGGGGCTTGCGGGCCGAATATGATCGGCCGCGGGCGTTGATAAACCCCGAACTGCACCCGAACAAAGGCCCTCTCCTTTACTAGTACCTGGACCTTCGTAGGAGTGGTAGGCTCGAATCGTTCCGGAAGCAACGTTACTACGAGTTCCACCGTGTAGGTCCCTGGCGGTACTACTACGGAGAACAGCCCGGCCCCGTCGGTGGTTGTGCGCTTCTGAGAGCCGGGGTTCGCAATTAGGACCTGCACCCCAGCTACCCCAGGTTCGCCAGCATCCCGTCTTCCATCTTGATCTAGATCATGGAACACTACCCCGGAGATGACGCTCTTGCTCTCCATGGGAATGGACAGCTCTGCCACCTGGCCGGCCCGAAGCTCCACCTCTACGGGGAGTTCAAGAAGCGGGGAGTAGCCAAATGGAAGCTCGGCGATCACCACCCAATAGCGGCTGGGGAGAAGCATCCCGAACACGAAGTGCCCGTCGCTTCCCGTCATCGCCTGCTGACCGTCAGCGGAAAGGAGGAGGTTCGGCACCCCTTCCTCCCCAGGATCGAAAATGCCGTTTTTGTTCGCGTCGATGAAGGCGCGGCCTCGAATGGCACCATACGTTGGCCCGAAAAACGGAACCACTATAGGGAAGGTGAATTCCAACGTGGTGGAGAACCCGCCTGCTGGAGCCAAGGACATCTCCAGTCTGGCGCGGAGATCCCATCCGGCCACGTCGGACCACGATAGATCGGCCGAGAGGGAGGATTTCCCATCGGTCGCCGAGAGCTTGATCGTTGGGGAAAAGGTCACCTGAGGGAGCGCACAGGAGAGGGAAAAGGATGAGCTTGTCTCGCTGACTGTGTCCTTAACGAAATCCCGAATCTGCTCAACACTTGCAGTTCCCCGGAGGTTGAAGAATCCCAAATCGACCCGGGCCGAGCCTTTTAGTCCAGTCGAAAAAAAATGCGTATCTGCCACCTCATCCCACGGCTGCTTGAAGAAGGCCGCTAGGGACCAACTTGTCCTGTTCATCGTCTGGGCGAAAGTGATGTCCACCGTAGAAGAGCCTTCCTCCGTGGTCTTTGGAATGTCATCGCTTTCCTTCCCTTCCAAGTTGACGTTTAAGGCAAGTGATATCTGGTTATTCGGCGAGAATGAGCCCGTAGCCTGGAGGCTCTGGGTAGTGGCGAACACCTGCGGTGGCCCGGGATCCGTCAGGGTGATGGTCCGGCCGGTAGAGAAGCCTCCTGACAAAGGAGTTTCCGTGTCACCGAAGGACAACCCCAAACCGAACGTGGTGCTCTCCGGCTTCTCGGGGAATCCAGGTAATACATTACCGAACTCTAGATATCCGCTCATTAAGTCATTACTGATCCTGGGTTTGATATTGAAAGCACTGGATGGTCCACTCTGTGTGTTAGCACTGGCCAGAATCGCTACTAGATAGAAGGCCTCGCTGAACCGCCCGGAGAATTGGATCTCGTTTACGCTATAGGCCGCCGCTGTCTCCACACCGACCGAAACGAGGCGCAAGGTGCCCGTCTCCCATTCCCAAGAGCCAGCAAAGCCCTTTCCCACATCTGTAAGAAGAAGTTCTGCGCCACCGATCTCCATATCGTCCCACAGGAACCTCAACCCCTCTCCGAAGAGCTCGGCAAAGGCGCCACTCACCGAAACGCTTCCCCAGTCGACTCCGAATTCCGAGGTATAGAAACCAGCACTCTGATTAGTCACTCCCAGTAGTCCTAAGGACCGTGCAGCCTTTAGCCTGCCGATCCCTGGCAAATTTCCTGCAAGGGAAAGCCCAAGGGTTGGATCGCCCGCATCTGTTATTTGAAAGCGAATCACAAGAGGGAGTTCGGGATACACTTCAACGTGGACCTCCTTCGGTGGAGGAGGGGCCACGGGGGCTCTGGTCATGAGGGTTTCCGTCACGGTAGGGGCCACTTGAGAGGTCGCCTTGATCCATAGGTAATACCGAGTACCCGGCGCAACCGTGCGGGGCACGAGCACTGTAACGACAAACTCTCCTCGATCGCCGGGCAGAACTTGAACCTCGGCAAGCGAGACCCGCAGCGTCCAATCCGTGCTAATCCGGACGTCGATCCGGTAGGTGTCTACCACGTTGCCGGTATTGCGGATGTGGAAGACGTGCCGGGCCTCAGTGCCGGGCGGCACGCGGCTGATCTGAAACGCCTCCAACTCCAGCGCAGCAGCGGGAATCAGTTCAATTACCCCTTCGGTTTCTGCCCAAACGCTCGGATCTCCCACTGAGGTTGCACGCAACACCGCAGCATAGCTCCCTGCTGTTGCCCCACCCGGCACGATGACAGTAAGGAAGATCTGGCTGGTCTCTCCCACAGCCAGGCTTAACTGACTGGGGATTGGGAGAGCGGCCCATCCTGTTGGAAGCGTGAGCTCCAAATTGTATTGATCGGCATCCGTGCCCGTGTTCTTGATGGTAAACACATGAGTGATGAGATCACCGGGCTTGGCGGTCTTGGGAGGGCCTACCTCGAGAGAAACACCGGAGGCAGCATAAACTGATGCCGTGAGGCACAAGACTAGTGTTATGCAAAACACGAGTTTCAACATGATCCGCTGCATATTAGCTACATCCACTCGTTATCCATGAGACATCATAGCACGCGGGCCTCAATGGTGTCAAGACATATGGGGCCTTTTAGAAAAACTTTCCTCCGAACAACGAATCCCTCAAGTCTTGTGATGGTTGTACACAGGGGATAAAGACCTAAAAGATCTAGTAGATCCATAGAGGTAGACACATGTTCAATCGGTTTTAGTGACACTCCCACTTTTCCGGGGGGCATGCAAAGGGCTTTTCTTTAGGGTCCGGCTGTACCGGACGTGAAGCATTCAGAAAGATATTCCTATTCCGAGGATGAATCCCCGCCGCAGGTGGTAGCCTGCCAATATGCCGGCGTGGCCGATATCAAACTCCAGGCCGAATACAACGCCGGGGAAGACTTCCGTCTCTATGTTCGGTTCAATCGTGATGGCGGACGGGGTCACAGCATAGGTGACCGCTGGAGCAAGCGTCGTGTTCTGCAGTCCAATTCCACCTCCGAGCAGAAGACTGAGTCTTTTAGTTACTTGCAAGTGCAGCTGTAGGTTGATGTCGAGCTCTGGGCCAAGGTTGTACGTTTCTCCCGGCACTAGTGTGGTATCTCCGGTGAAGCGAACTGCCGTTGCAATCCCGAAAGCGCGGGCAATCCCGACTTCCATCCGGATGCTGTCCGCCTGGGTTCAACTGAGAAATACTATTGCGATACGCCGGTCATCATCACTGGCCACAACAACACGGAATGCAAGATCCACATCACTGTCAAAGCGTTCAAGAGGACGGGGCCGCACAAGGATTGGCTAGAGACGTGGGTGATGATCAACGGGGAGGAGTTCCCGGTCAAGGAACGAGGGACATCGGTATTTCATCGAACCGTTACTTGGGACGGTACAGGCGATTGGGAAATCGAGATCAATGTTGCTGTCCAGCGACACGGCTACCAGGATGCTGCTGGAACATACGAGGCAAGGGTGCACGTTGCGTGCGCCGGAGGGTTCGAAGAACCGTAACGCGGAAGGCACGTTAGAATAGTTTTGCCACGCGGTGTTGCGAGAGCTCTACCGCAAGGGTGCCAAATTGGTAGTTACTGGTAGCGAGCTGCTCTGCGAACCAGTCGGGATAAGCGGCACCACCCTATCCCTCGCCATGGAGAACCCTTACACGTATTGGAATGTCCCTCATCTCCACCAAGCTGGAGCTTGAATGAAAGCTCAACTGCAGGACTTGCAGGCACTCCCCCGGGATAGCGTCCTCTGGTGCGGTCACGCTGACGGACAGGGTATACCTCGTCCAGCCTGGGGAGGTAAGCTCGATATGGGGAGCGCACGAGAAGGGCGGGATTTGGAACCATAAGGGCGCGGGCGGTTCTTCCTGTTCCACCTGGAATTGATGCGAGAAGGCGAGGCCAAGCCCTGGTTCGGGAGGAAGCAGCCCTAGACAGAGATTGAGGGGCCAGTCGTTCGTTCCCACGGCTAGAGTGACGGTAACATTCGTTGTACCCCCCGACACCAGCTCGACGGCCAAGTCGGTCGCACTTGGGACAACCTTAAGGGCTGCAGAGATTACTATCGCCATAGTTCTGTTGAACGTCTCATCCTCTGCTGAAGCAAGGAAACCTGTCCCTAGGACGAGCAGACCAAGAAAGACGCTTGTCAATATTCGGTTCATCGGGCTTCCTCCTTTTCGCTATGCTTATTATTCCTTGCGCTGGGTGAGATTAGACAGGTGTCTACCTCCGCAGGGGATTCAAGAAGAGGGGAGAAGCTGTCTTCTGGGGACTGATGAACGACAACTAAAACTCCCGTCTGGCGACAATTAGAATTCCCGTTTTGGAAGCGATTGATTAGGCTGTCTAGGGCCTATCGGGGGCGCGGTGGAAAACGTGCACCACGTGGAGTGCTAAGGAAGGAAGAGGGTGTGTGGTAGGATCGCCTCAAGAGGAGAGAGGTGATCAAAGTGGGTAACATAAGGAAAGAGGTACTCGCCTACCTTTCAGTTTCAGGTAGTGTTGGAGGTACTGAAAGGGGACCGGGAGGCAACGGAGATTGCACGGGTGTACAACATCCATCCGGTGACGGTGTCTCGCTGGAAGCAGGAGTTTCTGGAGAAGGGAGGGGAGGTATTTGGTAAGGACACAACGGTGGCCCAATACGAGAAGAAGGGAGTGAGAAAGACCCGCCCTTGCCAAAAAACGCTGCACGTTTTATCAGACAGGCTCTATGTCATAACAGAAATCATCTCTTGGTTATCTTGGCGGCTTGAGCGAGCATAGCAAGCGGGCGAGAGGAAAAGATTGTGCCTCTCCGGCAGAGCTGCAAACAAGGGAAACCTCGTGTAGTGTGCTATGTCAAGTGCACGAGAAACTCTACGTTCCCCTTTTCGCCCTGGATGGGAGAGACCATATCCGCAATGACATTCCACGGGGTGTCGGTCTCGATGAACGCGCGAATGTCAACGAGCACGGCATCGCGATCATCCGCGTCTTTCACGACTCCGTCGCTTGGCAGCCGATCCTTCCCCACCTCAAACTGCGGCTTCACGAGCGCAATGATCTCTCCATGTGAAATAAGTATGTCTACCAGAGGCGGCAGGATGAGCTTCAGCGAGATGAACGAAACGTCGATCGTTACTAGATCGACGCGCTCCCCCACGTCCTGCGGTACGAGGTAGCGAGCGTTGATTCCTTCGTGCACAACGACGCGCGGGTGGTTACGCAGGCGGATGTCGAGTTGGTCGTGCCCCACATCGAGGCTGTGCACGCGATCCGCCCCGTGTTGCAGCAGGCAATCGGTGAATCCGCCGGTGGAGCTTCCGATATCCAGACAGCACTTTCCTGCCGGGTCGATGTCGAAGGTGTGCAAGGCCGCGGCGAGTTTCTCCCCGCCGCGGCCCACAAATGGTTCGCGAGAGACGATCTCAATCTGCGCTTCGGGATCGATTGGGTGCCCCGGTCGTAGCAGGATCTTCCCATCGACACGAATACGGCCGGCTTGAATCATCCGCTGCACGCGCGACCTACTGCGGATCAAGCCTCTCTCTTTTATGACCTTGTCGAGTCGTTGCCTCATCCCGTGGGCGTGGCGACGCGCTGGCGCTCTTCAACGTACGCCTCTAGCCCTGCCTTGAGGACCTCTACTGCGCGTATGAGCTTGGGCTCCTCCAACACGTAGGCGATGCGCACCTCGTCGTTTCCCACTCCGGGTGTGGCGTAGAAGCCAGCCCCGGGCGCGACCATCGTCGTCTCACCGTCGAGGTTGAAGTCGTTCATCATGAACTTGACAAATTCTTCTGAGTCGTCGAGCTGCGGGAACTTGACAAACACGTAGAACGCCCCCTCGGGCTTGCGGCTGATCCCGCCAGGGATGCTCTGGATTGCCTTGTACAGCGTGTCGCGGCGGGAGTGGAACTTAGTTCTCATCGCGGCGATGTCATCCTTATAGTGAGGATCGTTGAGGAACGAGACGAGGCCCAGTTGTTCACATGTCGGAGCTGACAGGCGGATCATGCACAGCTTATCGATCGACTTCATCAGCTCTCGGTTGCGCGTGACAAGCATCCCGATGCGCGCTCCGCACGCCGAGAGGCGCTTGGAGATCGAGTCGACGAGGATCGCGTTATCGTGTAGCTCAGGGAATTCGAGGATGCTGACCGCTTCCCCTTCGTACATCAGCTCGCGATATGGCTCGTCTGAGATGACGTACAGGTCGTGCTTGAGCGCGAGGTCAGCAACTGCCTGCATCTCATCGCGTGTGTAGGCCACACCTGTCGGGTTGGATGGTGTCGAAAAGAGGATCGCTTTGGTGCGTGGAGTGATCAGCTTCTCGATCTCCTCCATTGGAGGAAGATGAAAGCCGTTCTCGATTCTTGTCGTGATGGGGACGACCTTGATCCCGTTCATCAGCGCGTGCCCGTAGTAGTTGGGGTAGAACGGCTCGGGAATCAGGACTTCGTCGCCGTGATTGCATGTTGCCTGCAGCGCGAAGACGAATGCCTCACTCCCACCGATGGTGACGCGTAACTCGTCTTCGGTCAGCTCGATGCCCATCCCTGCGTAGAAACCGATTAGGGCGTCGATCGTTGCGGGGATCCCGCGTGATGGAGCATAGGAGAGGACATCAATCTTTGCGTTACGAATCCCTTCCATGAACGAGCGTGGCGTGGGGATGTCCGGTTGGCCGATGTTTAGATGGTAGACTTCGATCCCTCGTTTCTTGGCCGCGATGGCCAGTGGAACAAGGCGTCGAATGGGCGAGCCTTTCATTTCTTGAGTCCGTTTCGATACATTAAGCATAGTTTAAGATCCACACCTCCGGGTGAGCGGGCAGGTCGTTGTGGTTGATACTGACCTTCGCGCTGCCAATTTCCACGACATTCTGCATCTGGCTAGCAAACTTGTCCACCGTGTCGATCGGGAAGTCCGCACTCAGCACGTCTGTCTTGTAGTGCATGGGAAGGATCACCTTCACGCGCGGAAGTTGCCCCACAATGCTGGCCGCCTGCGCAGCATCGATGGTGTAGTATCCGCCAACAGGGATCATCACAACCTCTACATCGGTCAACTGGGTCAGTTGTTCTGCGCTTAGCATGTGTCCCAGGTCCCCGAAGTGAGCGAGATTGATTCCGTCTACC
>Ga0307990_1001651_pt1 | contig 18536 bp, 25 predicted proteins | sample EllFjometagen129_FD_203168 | JGI IMG/M metagenome (GOLD analysis project Ga0307990, IMG submission 203168) | Marine microbial communities from Ellis Fjord, Antarctic Ocean - #129 | ecosystem: Environmental > Aquatic > Marine > Unclassified | place: Southern Ocean | collected 2014-10-08
AAAATCTTGTTGAGGGAATTGTGCGAGAACTTCAAAGAGCTTTAATTGAAGCAGATGTTGGAATCATGTTAGTTAAACAATTATCTGATAAAATAAAAAAAGCAGCATTTGACGAAAGAATTAAAGAAATAGAGAAAAAAGAACATCTAATAAAAATTTTACACGATGAATTAATTACCATCCTAGGAAAATCTAAAAAATTAGAATTAAAAGAAAAAAAACAAACCAAAATTATGCTTTTAGGATTATATGGTGCAGGGAAAACAACTACAATTGCTAAATTAGGAAATTACTATCAAAAAAGAGGAAAGAAAACAGCATTAATAGGTTTAGATGTGCACAGACCAGCTGCAAAAGAACAATTAATGCAATTGGCAGAACAAAATAATCTTACAGCTTTTGTAGATTTAAAAGAAACAGATGCTCTTAAGACATTTAAAAAATTTGAAAAAGATTTAAAGAAATTTGATTTAATTTTAGTGGACACTGCAGGAAGACACACTTTAGATAAAGAATTAATTAAAGAGATAAAAGATTTAGGAAAAGCAATAAAACCAGATGAAACAATTTTAGTAATGCCTGCAGATGTTGGTCAATCAGCTAAGAAACAAGCAAAGGAATTTCAAGATGCTTTAAATATTTCTGGAGTAATTATCACAAGAATGGATTCAAGTGCAAAAGCAGGAGGAGCTCTAACTGCTTGTGCAGAAGTAGATGCAGGAGTTTATTTTATTACAACCGGTGAAAAAATAAATGATTTAGAGAAATTTGACTCTGAAAGATTCCTTTCTCGACTTTTAGGAATGGGGGATTTAGAAACTTTAATGGAAAAAATCAAATCTGCTACAGATGAAAAACAACAACAAAAAATACAAAAGAAATTGCAGGACGGAAAACTCTCTCTTGAAGATGTTGTTGAACAGGTTAAATCAATGAATGCCATTGGAGGTTTTGATAAATTAAAAGGGATGATTCCAGGAATGAGTTCTGCAAAGATTCCAGACGGCAAATTAGGTGCTCAAGAGGAAAAAATAAAGAAATGGGAACACATTATTAAGTCCATGACTCCAGAAGAAAAAGAAAATCCAGAGATTCTTCAAAAACAAACTTCAAGAATTGCACGAGTTGCAAAAGGAGCAGGAGTTCACACCTCTGACGTAAGATCTCTTATTAAACAATATGATATGTTGCAAGGATTTGTAAAAGATTCTAGTGATATAGATATGTCCCAAGGAATGTCCCAAAAACAAATGCAAAAGTTAATGAAAAAATTTGGTAAAAAGAAAATGCTGAGGTTTAAATAATAACCTTTGCAACACGAAAATTCTTATAAATAAAAAATATTTTAAAACAACATGAAACTTACAAATCTCGTAATTAACGGAGATACTAATAAAGAAGCTATTTTAACAGCAATTGAAAAACTTCCAAATAATTTTGTAAAACCCCTAAGTGTAAGGGTAGAAGGGTCTATAGATGAAAAAGAAGAAGTAAGTCTCTGTTTCAAAGAAGATGTGGAAGTCACAACTCCTTCTCCAGGGAAAATAGGATATTTTGATTGCACTGTAGCATATACTTCTTTCACATATAAAAAAATAGATTACCTGCTATTCTTCCATTAACAAAACTCTTAAAATCTTATTTTTCTGATTAATTATATGAAAAAAATAGCCCAAGGAGCAGAAGCAATAATTTATTTGGATAAAAAGAAAATAATCAAAGATAGAATTTCTAAATCATATAGGCATCCAGAACTTGATAAAAAAATTATTAAACAAAGAACAAAAGCAGAAATAAAAATTATGCAAAAAATTTCTAAGATGATTAATGTTCCTAAATTAGATAAATCACATCCAAAAAATAAAATCTTAATGGAATTCATAGAAGGTAAAAAACTATCTCAACATCTTAACAACTTCCCCCTTACAAAACAAAAACAAATAATGAAATTAATTGGAAAAGCAGTTGCAAAACTTCATCAAACAAATATTATTCATGGAGATCTCACCACAAGCAATATGATTTACATCCCAAATAAGAAAAATCTTTCATTAAAAAAAGGGGATGATATGCAAAATAATAAAGTTTATTTTATAGATTTTGGACTTGCATTTCAAAATGCAAAATACGAAGACAAAGGAGTAGACATTCATTTACTCAAACAGGCCCTAGAAGCCAAGCATTTCAAAAATTGGGAAATTCTATTTCAAGAATTTAAAAAAGCTTACAAAACTTTAGAACCTAAAGAAGCTCAAAAAGTATTTGATAGACTTAAAGCAATTAAAAAAAGAGGGAGATACAGGCATTAATCACTCAAACCCTTCAACACCTACTGCAATCAAAATACTTCTAATTTCTCCAATAGCTTTCTGTTGAGACTTTTTATCAGACATTCTAACAAACCTTATAAGCAAATCAATTAATTCCTCTTCAGACAAAACATTTAATTTATGACCTTCAACTATAAAATAAAATCTAAAATTTTTATACCTTAATTCTTTAACAGTCATTCCTGCAAAAATTCCAAGAGGCTTTCCTTTTCTTGAATTTTTTTCTAAAGATTCCAAGAGATCAATTACTTTATGGGACTCTCCTTTAAATTTTTTCTCAATTTCATCCAACAGAGAATCAACTATTTTGGCCTTGACCACTTCTTTTCTATCCTCTCTCTTGCTTCATCAATTGAGAGGTATCTATTAGAAGGCATTAAAAATTCACTTAATTTTTGCTTTACTGCAATGGAATAAAGTCTTTTAACTATTGTTTCAAAAGATTCTCCTTTAAGACCAAATGTGCTAATTAATTTCTTTGTTGCAGGACTTAATCTAATTGTGCTTGACATATACATTGTATACATTGTATACTTTATAAACCTTCCTGGATTAAAAAAAATATGGGCATTAATTATCAAAATTATCCAAAAATCTTTTCATGAGAAAATATTGACTCCCTCCAAAAAAACTTAAATTATTTTCTTTTCTAAATTCTTTAAGATTTGAAGCCCCAACTTTTCCAGAAAAAACATTCCCAATAGAATCACATAAAACATAAAGATCTAATATCTTCAACTTATCTTGTTCTTTATTAGAAAATTGGCTAAACGTTGTTAATAACATTTGAGGAACTCCGAGATTCATAATACTAGCTCGATAAGCAAAACAATTCATTTCTTTCCTTTCATAAATCTCTTCAACTTCTTGATTATATTTCTTACAAGACAAAATTAAACCATCTTTTTCTAAAGGGTGCTTATACTTTTCAATCTCCCCTTCAGAAGGAATAAATCTTTTAGTTAAATCTCGCTTAACTTTCTTAAACGATTTTAGTTTTCCTAAGCTCTACTTCTGTTTCTGCTTTCTTAATCAAAAAATCAAGATCCATAAAAACAATTCTCTTTTCAACTTTTTAAGCATTTATTCTCTTAAAAGCAACTATTCTACCCTATAAACTGCATAACCTTTTCGAGCCTTTCCACTAACCTTTATTCCAACATCATCTCCTGCATTAACTTCTTTCACATCTTTACCATTAATCTGCATACTTTCTACAATATCTTCGAAGTTCACCTCTTCTCCACCAACAATTCTTATCTTATCTCCAATTTTTAAACTACCTTCTAACTTTAGGGCAATAACTCCTACATTTTCAAAAAAGTTCATAACAGTTCCTAAAGGCTTTCCAAAGTTTTGTTTTTCTTTGTTTTTTGTCATATTTTGCTTAAGAATTTAATATATTTAAAATTAATGAATTAGACCTTTAGGTCATTCCTTGTGGGAAATTTTTCAAATCAATAGCCCCACCAGGATTCGAACCTGGGTCTCTGGCTTCAAAGGCCAGAACACTTGGCCACTGTGCTATGGGGCTATCTAACTCTTAAGAGTCTTACACATAAAATCTAATTTTAATTTATAAAAGTTGCTATAATCATATTAACCCAGCAATAACAAACTTAAAATTAACTCCCAAATACTCCTATGCAACCACCCCCCACAAATGCTCGCCAACTAATATAAAGAATTCTCAACTTTATACATCATGAGAAAAGCATATCTCGAATGTCAAAAAATAGGGGGAGGTAGGCTTGAAGAAGAGTGTATTGTTTCGATTGAACTTGCTGATGGAACTCAAACTTCAGGACTTATGAATGAAGAGTACTTTACTGAAGATGGTAAATTAGAAGTTATTTACTTAGGAGAATTTGATGAAAAAATAACAGTAATTTTGCCTCAAAGTCTAAGTAAAGGAGAGTGTATAGAAGTAAACTCTAAATTAGTTGCAGAAATAATTTAACTGAAAACAGAAGTGTAAAAAATCTCCCGATTAATCTCTTGCCTTGCAGGAGTTATTCTCTTTATTATATTTTTTATTTTATTTTCTTTATATCTTTGCCCAACTAAAACATGGGCCAACTTATTATATTCTATGATCCCCTTAGATTTGGGTTTTCTTTCAGCCCAAGGTTTAAAAAAAGAAACAGACTTAACAGCCTCCACATCATGGGGAACAACAGCCAACACCGGAACATCAAGAGTCCTTTCAATCTCTGCAATACCCAATTCAAATTTTTTATTATACACTTTATTTAAAATAAGTCCAATAATTTTAAATCCTCTTTCTCTTGCATTTTGAACAGCCTTCAAAGTAGTTCCCAAAGTAACATGATCTGGAGTTGTTACAAGCAACAATTCGTCAGAAGCCAACATAACAGCCAAAGTTTCATCATTTAAAGCAGGAGAAGAATCAAGTAAAATAAAATCATATTTTTTCTTAATAGATTTTAAATGGTCTCTTAATTTTAAAGGATTTATTTTTGGTTCTTTAAAAATCGTAGCAGGAATTAAATGAAATCTATCTAAACTATAAATTGCTTCATGAATATTTATATCTCTTTCTAAAACATGATGCAAGGTTCTTTTAGGATCAATAACATTTAAAGCCAAACCAAGATTTGGAGCAGAAAAATTACAATCAACTAGTAAAACCTTTTTGCCAAGCGCAGCCAAACAAGAACCAATAGAGATCACACTAGACGTTTTTCCAACACCTCCTTTAAGACTTAAAACACCCACAATTTTACCCATTAAAAATATAAAATAATCCTTGTTTAAATAACTTATCAATGTTATTACTTCTTCAAACACAAAGCCATCACAAGCTTTAAAAAACATAAATTCAAAGTAATTAGATGGTTAAAGAAGAATCAGAAAAAGCGACAAAAAAAGTCTCTCAAAAAGAATATGAAAAACAAGTCTTAGAACTAGCTGAAAAAGGATTAACTAGTGAAAAAATAGGGCAAACCCTAAGACAAAAAGGAATTCATCCAAATGATTTTCAGAAGAAAATTTCTAAAATTCTAAAAGAAAACAACAAATATATTAATCCTGATTTAAAAAATGTGGAAGTAAAATTGGAGGCAATAAAAAAACATTATGATAAAAATAAGCAGGACAAAAGAGCAAAAAGAGAAAAAGATAGAATCTTTTCACAATTAAGAAAATTGAAAAAGTATTTTGGTGTTGAAACAAGATAATTAAAAGTTTTTTAAAATCAAAGGGGGATAAAATGCAAGAATTAAATAGTAAATTACATTCTGAAATTCAAAGAATATCAAGCAAATTCTTAGAGACAATAAAAAATAAAGAACTACAAGTAATAAGTCATTTTGATACAGACGGTATTTCTTCTGCAGCAATAATGGTAAATTGTTTAAGAAAATTAGATCAAAAGTTTACATTAAAAATAGTAAAAAGTTTATCTAAAGAAATAATAGATTCTTTGCCAAAAAACAAAATAACTTTATTTTTAGATTTAGCGTCGAGCAGTACAGAGCATATAAAACAAGCAAATCTAAAAGAGGTTTTTATTCTAGACCACCATGAAATAGATTTAGAAATTCCTGAAAATATTGAAATCATAAATCCAGAACTTAATGATAAAGAAAAAATAAGTGCTTCAGGAATTGTTTATCTTTTCTGTAAACAAATTAATGAAACAAATAAAGAATTTGCAAAACTAGCAATTCTGGGAATGGTGGGAGATGGTTTAGAAAAAGAAATAGATAAACTAAACCACGGAATCTTAGAAGACAGTGATGTCTTAAGAAAAAAAGGGCTAATACTTTATCCTTCAACAAGACCCCTTAATAGAACTCTAGAATTCTGTTCAGAACCTTTTATTCCAGGAGTTACAGGAAACTCTGAAGGAGTTTTTGAAATATTAAGAGAAGCAAATATAAAACCTGAAGAAGGAAAATACAAAAATTTAATTGATTTAACAAACGAGGAAATAGACAGATTAACAACTGCAATAATGCTAAGAAACCCTAAAATAAAAAATAAAAAATTAGTTGGAGAAATTCTTTTAATAAAATTATTTGGAAAATTAGAAGATGTCAGAGAAATAAGTGCAAAAATAAATGCTTGTTCCAGATTTGGAGAGTCTGCTATTGCTTTAAGATTTTGTTTAGAATCACCCTTAGCAAAAAAAAGAGCTGAATCAATACATGCAAAATATAGGCAATTACTTTTAACAGGATTAAAAGAAATAGAAAATTCAGAGAAAATTCAAGGAGAAAAATTCTTAATTATAAATGCTAAAGAAAAAATAAAAGATACAATGATTGGAACTTTAATGAGTATTTTATCCTATTCTTCTTTATATTCAGAAGAAACAATAATTGTGGGACTTGCAAAAAATAGTGAAAAAATAAAAGTTTCTGCTAGAAATGTTGGGAGAAAAGGCAGAAATATTAGAGAAATATTAGAAAAAGTTGTAACGCCTCTTGGTGGAGAAGTAGGGGGCCATGAATTTGCAGCAGGATGCACAATAATGCAAGAAAAAGAAAAAGATTTTTTAGAAGCATTAAAAAGAAATCTAGAATTACAAGTTATTAAAATCTAAAATTCCCACAACCTTTAAAACCTCTAAATTTATTCTAATTCTATGAAATTTGAAGTAGGAGACATAGTAATTTGTACTGTTGAAAAAATACGGGGAACAACTGTATTTGTAAATATAGAAAATAAAAAAGAAGGGTATATTGTATTAAGTGAAATTGCTCCAGGAAGAATAAGAAATCTAAGAGATTATGTTGTCCCAAAAAAGACAATTGTTTGTAAAATTTTGAGAATTGTGGAAGATAGAATAGAATTATCTTTAAGAAGAGTTACCCCAAAAGAACAAAAACAAGCAAAAGAAAGATGGAAACTAGAAAGAAATTATCAAAGTATTTTAAAAAGTGTTCTTAAAGAAAAAACAAAAGAAATTGTTCAAAAAATCTTACAAGATCAAGAGATATATTCTTTTTTAGAAGAAGCCAAAAGTGATTCAAAAAAATTAGAAAATTTAATTGGAAAAACAGATACTAAAAAAGTATTAGATATTTTGGGCACACAAAAACAAAAAAAAGCAATTCTTAAAAAAGTTCTTCAAATGCACACTAAACAACCAAATGGACTAAACATAATCAAAAACATCTTACAAAAAATAGATAAAGCAGAAATAAAATATCTTTCTGCAGGAAAATATTCAATAAAAACAGAATCAACAGACATTAAAAAAGCTGACAATTTAATGAAAGAAATCTTTGAGGAAATAGAAAAATCAGCAAAAAAACAAGGCATAGAAATTATAAATCTTCAATAAAAGTAAACTACTTTTTAGGACACCTAAATCTTTAAATAAGCAAAAAATTACAGATTTTTATGGATAGAGACAGATTTAAGACAACAATCATAGGAATAATCTTTGACCCAAAAACAAGAATGGTTTTAGTGGGAAGAAATAAGGGAAATGATAATTTTAGTTTTTTAGAGGGGAATTTAACATATGATCAAGAATTAGATATTAAATTAAAACAAATCACACAAGAAAAAACAGGATATAAAATACATAATTTAGGTGCAGTATACATTGACAATTGTTTAGATAAAAAAACAGAAAGTAAATGTAAAGAAAAATTAGAAATATATTTCTTATGTGAAGCGACAGAAGGACAAGAAGAACCTGGAGAAGATGTTGAAGAATTAAAATGGATCAAACCTTCTGAAGTTGAACAGACCTTAGGAATAACATTGCCCACAAGATTAAAAGAATATATTATGAATCTTGAATAATTTTAAATGAAACTCAAAAAGTGTTCTAAATGCAATTCTTATACCTTAAAAGAAAACTGCGATAAATGTAAAGAAAAAACAAAAGACGCACATTATAAATTTGTTAGAGTTAAGAAAAGTTAAATTCTTAATCACATCTTTAACAAAAAAATCTTTTAATTAACCCTAAATTTTTTAATAATTCTTAAATCTCGTCATCCTCAAAAGAAAAAAATTCAAGATCTAAAAAAATCCTTGTCTAGCAACAAAAGAAAACTTTTCATAAAGATCATTAATTGCCCTAATAAGGGAAATTTAAATTTAGTTAATAAAAATTATCATAATCTAAACCAACTTTCCTTGCTTTTCAAAACCCTCATCTAATATTGGCTTGCCATAAACCCCATCATATCCTGGCTTAACCTTTATTTTACCATCACGATTTCTTAAAATTAATTTAATCAATTTTTTATCAATTTCTTTTTCCAAAAACTCTTTTTCAGAAACTTCTAACAAAATATTAAATTCAACTTCAAATTTATCAATTAAATCATTATAAACTGTCCAAGTTTTCTTAGCATTAATCCCGACCCCTAAATAAAGGGAAATAATTTCATGAAGCGGAAGTAATTTAAAAAAAGGTTTTGATTTTTTATGTTTAAACCCTTCGTCATATTCTGCCAATTCCTCTACACGATTTTCAACACCAATTGTTAAAGGGCGTTTACATTTAGGACAAATTCCTCCAAGTTCTTTTGTTTCTTTTGGGCTACAAGAAAAACCACAATCTCTATGTCCATCATAATGGTAAATCCCATAACCAGGATCTGTTTCAATAGTTCCCACAAAACTATTTTTTCTTATTTGTTTGATAATTTCAAAATAAGAATCTGTTTTTTTAAAAAGAGTGGCTTCTCGACCTAATCTCCAAGGCCAAAAACTATGCGCATCACTAAAACTAACAATTGAAATATGTTCTAATTCTTTTATTCTCCAATTCATAGGCGGATCACTAGATATTCCAGTTTCAATTGCATGAATGTGTTTAATTTCATCTTTAAAACATTCTTTTAAACTATCAAAACCAGATTTACTTCCAAAAATTCCAAACCACGGAGTCCAACAATTATGGGCAATAAGATTTTCAGTAACATAAGAATTATCTCCCTCAACTTCAAGATTATAAACATTTCCAAAATATTCTTTCTTCTCAATCTTAAAAATAGGGATAAAAAAATAATCTTTATCTACCCAAGCCCTTCTTCTAGATAACTTTGTCTTAAATTTTTTAAATTCGTCTAAACCCAATAAATCTAGATTCTCCTCAAAAAATAACAAATTATCAAAAACAAAAAGATCTTTTCTTGCAACAATTCTTCTATCTCCAATAAAATTAGGTCTTTTCAACCTCCGTTTATTTATCTCTTCTGCACTAATAACACTTATACTAGGAAGAATTCCTAATTTCAAACAAATCTCTTTAAACTGATTAAATAAAATAAGAGAAGTGGTATTTCCAGTATCTCCCCTCCACCACCCAATTAAAAGTTGTTTTAACTTTTTATGGGGCAAATTTAAAAACCACGAAGGTAAAGCCTTATTATAAGACCTCTTCTCCCCCTCAAGATAAAATGTTTTAAAAAAATCAAATAAAAGTTTAGAATAAACTTGTAAAGTTATTGCTTTTGATTTCTCTTTTTTTATTTTAATATTCAAGGAAGGACCAAAAATCTCGATTAATAACTTTTGAACATCTTCAATATAATCTTTCTCTTTTGCATTAAAAGTAAAGGAAATATGATCTTTAGTACAATACCCTTCTGCAAGATAATACCCCATTAATCTGCAAAAATCTTCAGAAACATTTATCTTATTATTAACCGGTATGTTTTTTACAAAAATCTTTTCTTTTCTTGGCTTAATAAAATTTCCTTCAACATATCCTTTAACAAATTCAGACAAAAAGAGAAAATTCTTATCTTTAATTTTATTATATCTTGGATAAAGAATAATATCTCCTCTTTCCAAATCTTTACATTGAACCCATTCTTTTTTATATGTTTCAAATTTCTTTATCTTACATCCTTTTTTTAAATAAGCACAAGTCGGCTTGCAAATTGTGTGAAAAGAATTTTTACAATCCTTATGACTCTTTATACTATAAATAGGGTGTTCTGGGGTGAAAAAAGTTCCTTTCCTTAAACAAGACGGAATAATCTTTATTACTTCCCCTTTAAAAGGTCTATTTAAAACATTACTCACTTTATTATATCTGCCTTTATGAGTTAAAACAGAATCTCCTATTTTTACACTTTCTATATTTTTTACACCTTCCAGAGTGTGAATCAAAGAACCTTTAACCAAACAATGCGCAGGAATAATTTCAATATCTTTAGATATATTCCTCAAATCTTTAACAAATTTGTCTCCAGGTATCTTAAAAATGGGCCTACCATCATAATCTCGACGACCTTTAGTATCAAAATATTTATTTATTTCATCTGCAACCTCTAAAGAAGGAACCAAAACAACAACATGAATTCTTCGTCCTCTTTCTTGAGTATACATTAAAGAAATTTCTCCAGAGATAATAAATGGAAATTTTCCTTCATCATCTTCATAATAATAAAATCCTTTGTCTCCAGGCTTAAGATATTTTTTAATTTCTTCTAACCAAATCGGATGTGTAAAATCTGAGGTTCCTAACAAACCAATTCCTTTCACACGTGCCCATTTAACTAATTCAGGAATTGTAATGTTTTTACTACATGCTCGAGAAAACCTAGAATGTAAATGAAAGTCACCAATTAGAATATTTTTAAAGTCCATTATCTAAAAAACTAAACAAAAGTTTTTAAATATGCCTTTCATAAAAAAACTAATGAGAAAAATATTTTTAGGCCCACCCGGTTGCGGAAAAGGAACATATTCAAAAAGAATATCTCCAAAACTAGGAATTCCCCATATATCTACTGGAGATTTATTTAGAGAACATTTAAAGAATGAAACAGAAATTGGAAAACAAATTAAAGAAATAATGGATCAAGGAAAATTAGTTTCAGATGATATAACTATTCAAATGGTTAAAGATAGATTAACACATGAAGATTGTCAAAAAGGTTTTATTCTCGATGGGTTTCCAAGAACAATTCCTCAAGCAGAAAAACTTCATGAAATGACTAGTTTAGATGTTGTTACAAATTTAACAATTCCAGAAGACATTTTAATTGAAAAAATTTGTGCTCGAAGAAATTGTAAAGATTGTAACAAAGATTATAATCTTGCCGACATAAAAAGGTCAGGGGTAAACATGCCTTCAATGCTCCCAAAACAACAAGGAATTTGTGATGACTGTAAAGGAGAACTAATTAAAAGAGATGACGATACTGAAGAAATAATAAAACACAGGTTAGAAATTTATAATAAAGAAACAGCTCCGCTAATTGATTTTTACAGAAATAAAGGATTGCTAAAAGATATTGCAGTTACAAGTCCACCCGATGAAATGGTAAATAAAATTTTAGAGATGTTAGATACATTAAAAGAATCTGCTGTGTTGTATGATCCGAGATAAATGATGAGGTTATCACTACACCTCTTTATTTTTCTTCAAGTCATCTTTTGAAGTTTATTATAGTACCAATATTTGCGGCGAACTTCTTTGTATGCACTCCTTTTTTTCTTAGCTCTAACAGTCTCTCCAAAGATTCTTTTCTTTGCCGAGAATATACCTTCAGTACTCACCCACCTAAATCCATACTCTTTTTTCTTTGCCCATTTTTTGTAACCTAATTTTTTATATTCCACAACTTCTTTTTTTCTCCTCGGTGAGCCAAAAGCTTTTGTTTGCGCATTTTTCCTTATTTTTATTGCGGTTTCAAGCTTGTGTAATTCACATAAATCAAACATTCTTTTGTTCTCATGGAGTCCATCACCATCGACTTTAGATATTTTTTTATGGTGATTTCTAATTAACCCTCTTGAAGAACTTCTCTCATCCAGTTTAGAATTTCCAATTCTTATGTCAATGATTATACCTTTTCTGTTACCCAAAATAACTACTTTGATCCAATCTTTTGTCCCCCCATGTTTTTCTCTTCTCCAATCTCCCCCATTAGTGGTCTTCTCTCCTGTACCATCAACTCCACAAATCATTTTTTCTTCAGTTACTTCAAAATTAAATTCTAATTTATTTAATCTTCGATAAAATTGCGAATAGCTTATAACAGGGAATTGATATTTATAATTTTTAGATAAGCTTTTCAAAATACCTTCACATGCTCGATAGTTAAAGCCTCTTTCATGAAAGTATCCTGCAAATTCAATTAATGAATTTGGATAAAAATATGGTTCTCCAATTTTTCTATTATTCAATTTATTTATTTCATCATTCCAAGTTTCTAAAAATTGTGGATTTATTAGATATTCCCCTCTTTTAATATATTTATTATCTATTTCTTGCCAAGTTCTTTTGTCTTTAAATTTCTTTCCCCATCTTTTTCTTTTTGTCATTTTACGTAACCTATATTACGTAATGTAAATTACGTAAAGTATATAAAACTTACTATCTTTAATTTTTTATGGAAGCCGTACTATTCACCTATGATGCAAAAAAACTAGATAAATCGACTTCTTCAAAAACATCAAAAAAACTTATTGGATATAAAGATAAATCCAATAAAGGTCATTACATTTACAATCGAGAGGGGCTTATACAAGCAAATGAGGGCATAATTATCTCGAAATCTACATTTATTATACCTAAGAAAAATGCGAAAAAAGTATTCAAAAGCATTAAAGTAAAGGGGCTTGAGATATCTAAGTGGAATATTATCCTTAAAACTTCTTAATCATACAACACAGCAAAAGAATCTAAAAATTAATAAACTTATTTATTAATTTCCAAAAACAATTTTTCAAATCCCAAATTAAAACAATTAATTTCTGCCGAATAATACTTGCCCTTTTTTTCTTCTGAAAATACTTCTTCACTTTTCATTATTATAATACTCCTTTAATATTTTATTAACATTTTCATTAATACTATTATTATCATTATTAATAGTAAAATAATTAGATGGAATCTCATAAAAATAATTTTTTCTTTTGGGTAATTCTCTTTCAACATAAACCCAAAATGGATTTATAAGATTAGTTATATTATTTCTAACCTTTTGCATTGGACAAATAACAGAAACTATTACATTATATTGTTTAGATAATATTTTAGCCAATCTTGCAACTTTATAATTATGTTCGGCTCTATCTTTTTTTGAAAATCCAAAATTAATTGAAATAGATTTTCTCATTTCATCGCCATCTAATATTATGGCATTAAGTTCTTTTGACATATGTTTAGCCAAAGTAGTTTTTCCAGAACCACTTTCTCCTGTTAGCCATATTATATTTTTTAATTTACTTTCAAACATTTCTTTCATTTTCTATTTTAAATCTTATCCTTCAACCCTTCACCAGTCACATAATAAACACATTCATCATCAGGCAAATTAGGACTATCAATTAATTTAGCAACTCGGCTTCCTTGTTTTCCTCTTCTTAAATATAATCTATAAGTTGAAGCATGTCCCACAATATTTCCTCCAATTGGAGTGGTTGGATCTCCAAACATTTGAGCTGGATTTGACATAACTTGATTTGTAACATAAACTGCAATATTGTGTGTCTCAGCTAATTTCATTAAGTCGTGCATATATCTATTTAATTTTTGTTGCCTATCTGCTAATTGTCCTCTTCCAGCATATTCTGCTCTAAAGTGAGCTGTCAAAGAATCTATAATAAGTAATTTAATTGGTTCTCCTGCTTTTACCATCTCTGCTATTTTTTCTAACAAAAGCATTTGATGATCTGAATTAAATGCTCTTGCAACTAAAATATTTTTCAAAACTTTCTCAGGATTAGCGCCAACCCCCTCTGCCATTTGTTTTATTCTCGAAGGTCTAAAAGTTCCTTCAGTGTCAATAAAAACACATTTTCCACCAACACCGCCTTTTTCAGCAGGAAGCTGAACATTAACAGCCAACATTAATCCTAATTGAGTTTTTCCAGAACCATATGATCCAAAAGCTTCTGTAATTGATCTAGATTCAACACCTCTCCCGCCCAGAAGATTATTCATGTTCTCACTTCCAGTTGTTATATAATGAACATTTTCTCTTTTTCTAGCAAATTCTAATCCGTCACTAAATCCAAGATCAAGAAGATCTCTTGCAGCAGTAATTGCTTTTCTAGCAACAGCAACACTTACTCCCGATGAATCTGAAATAACTGCAGGACTTGCAACAGCTAAAGACATTAAATCAAGAATTCCTGCATTTTCAAGTTTAGCTGCAACAGCAGGACCAATTCCAGGTAAATCTGTTAATTCTGATGCTTTATTTTCTTTTTCTTTTTTAATTACCATTTTTATATTCCACAAATTTCCTCTAATTTACTTTCAATTAAATCTATCTCCTTATCCTTTTTAGCATAAACATCACAATTTAATTTAATATATTCGCTATGCTCTCCTAAAATAAAATCAATATTTAAATAAAGATCTTCTTTTAAAATAAGTTTATTTAATACAAGTACATCATTATTTCGTGCTTTTTGATTTATAGCAAGAGTTTTATCCACTTTTGAAGATTTTCCAAAATAAAAGGAAATTTTTTCCAAATACACATTTAATGGATGATAACTTAAAATCTCCAAAGTAAAATTCCTATGTTTTTCCATAAAAAATCAAATCCTCCCCCATTTATAAGCTTTATAATGCTCCAGAATATACATTAAAATATACTATAAATCTCTCTCAAAATAAGAACAGCATCTCCTGCTAAGAAAATAGTAAAAATAAAATTCTCAATATTTCCTCCTGTTTTTATTTTCCAAAAAAATCTCTTCTTTAAAGGCCAGAAAATATAAACCCCCATTTTAGTAAAACTATCTGCAATTAAATGAAGTCCAAAACCAATAAAAAAAGCAACTGCAAATTCAAAATTCCAAAGATTTAACAAAAAGCAAATTAAAATTAAAAAAATAAGACTATGAATCGGCCCTCTATGTCCAAAAAAGAATTGTAATGGCCGAAAAATTTTGTGTTTTCCAATTCTAGAATGTTTAGTATCAACATCTGGAATTAAAGTTGCAATCAAAGCAATAATTATAAAACCAACTTTATTATCAAAAAAGCTCAACACTAATAAAACTACAAATAAAGTTATTGTTAAGTGTGTTTTTAGATACATTTTAAAAAAATTATTTTCTATTTAAATCTTTAACATTTATTTCCTCAACCTTGCCTTTATTAAAAGCTTTTTTTAAATCTCCATAAAAGGCATTAATTTCTTTAAAATTATTGCAAGAAACTTTAAGAATTATTCTCGCTAAGCCTTTTTCTTTTTTAGGGGAAAATAAAAAAGGAACTGTATCTAAATTCCCAGAATGATAAACATGAACAACTTGTAAAACATAATCTTCTAAACAAGGAGGTTCGTTAAGACCATAATAATTATTACCCCTATTTCTATCTATAACCTCTAACTCATCTCCATCCTTTCCCAAACATTTTTTAATCTTATTTAAAACAACATTATCATAAACTCTAGAAAGATCTTCCCCATTAACAGAAATATCTACTTTAAAATATTTTTTAACCTTTACCATGATTACAAAAAATAAAATAGTCTCAACTTTATAAGTTTTCTCAAGATAAAACATATATTTCTTACTTTTCTAACTCAATAATCAATTTATCTAAATCTGGTTCTTCAAAATCATCTAAAATTAGCTCAGAATTATTAAAATAACTGTTTCTTCGAACAGTTCCAATGAAAAATAATTCTTTTCCAAGAACATTTTCTCTTTGTTGATTTAATAAAGAAGCGTCTTCTAAACTATCTACCCCCATCTTCTTTAAAATTTCACTAAACAAAACTGCTCGAATTGTTTCAAAACCATCATCAAGAACAATTGTCATTAACATTCTTTTTTCTACTTCTGCTCCAGCTGCTCTTTCTTCATCAGTAATCTTTCTACTTGTTTTCTTATTTACTTCAAAGAATTTTGGTTCAAAAGCTTGAACAATAAATGCCCTTGTTTTTACATAATCCCCTAAATTAAAGTCTGCAATTTCTTTTTCTTTAATTTGTTTTTCAGTTTTAACATCAGATAAAACTTCTGCACTAAGTTTAAGTTCTGAAAAACTTCCTAAATGGATTTCATTTTCTCTCATACTCCCTCCAGCAATTTCAATGACACTATCTTGTGCCACATCCCCTTTTTCTATTAATCCTATGTGATTAGAATCCCACAAAACAACTTTAATATTAGAAGTTTCATCTGCAATAATCATGTTTGCAACTTTTCCTTCTTCGCCCTTTTTATTGACAAAGGTTCTAATAGGATACATTGTAATAATCTTTGCGACAATCTTAACTTTTCTCATTCCAGGAAGTAATTCATTAATCTTCAAAAGTTCATCTTCAAAAGAAATCCCTAATTCTGCTGCAATAACTTGCAAAGCCCCTTCTTTACTAATTAATCCAGATAATTTAGCTCTTTTTGCTTCAACCCTTCTATTTAATTCTTCTTTATCTAACTCAGAAGTCCTAGAAATTCTATCTAAAATCTTCTCATAATTTTCCTCCATAAACTAACAAAATTAATTGTTCTTTTTAAGTATTGCTGTAGTTAAACAAAACTTTATAAAGCAAATAAAATTAATCAGCACATGGCAGGAATAGTTGGAGTAAAATACAAAATAATGCCCTCTTCTATAGAAACAAATTTGGAAAAGATCAAGCAAGAAGTAACACAATTTCTAGAATCAAAAGATGCAAAAAGAATAGAAATTACAGAAGAAGCTGTTGCTTTTGGATTAAAATCCCTAATAGTTTTCTTTCAATTTGACGAAGAATTAGGAACAGACCATTTAGAAGAACCAATAAAAAGTATTGAAAATGTACAATCGCTTCAAATGATAGACATAAGAAAGATTGCATAAATCTTTATTCTTGAAAATGATATCTATTCTTTCTTTTGTTAACAACAAATAGAATAGCCAAACCAATTAAAATCAAAAAAACAAATCCTCCAATCCAATAAAAAACCTTTCTCAAATCTTTCTCTTTTTCAAAAATAACATCTCCACCAACATCTTTTGTAAGATTTGTATCTTCCAGATCCCCCTCTCCAGACATATTAACAAAAGGAATATTTGCTTCACTCTCGATAACCCCAAACATTTCTTTTTTTGTTATTATTTTATAACCTTCTTTAGTTGCTGTAACTTCTAGTTCATAAGTTCCAATTTGTTCTACTTTAATTAAAGTGGGCAAAGAAATCTGTTCAACGGATTTATCTGGATATATTAAAGTTGCTGTTGTTAAAGCATTTTCAACTGAAGATTCATAATCTAAATAAATATTTTCTCCTTGAATAAATACTTTTGTTTTTTCAGTGCATAATTGGTCTTTGCAAAATAAAACATTGAAATCAAATGAAGGATTAGTTTCAATTGAAAAATAATCAGAAACTATTTTTTCAAGAGGACTTAATATTTGAACATATGCTTTACAAATTTGAGGTTCAAACCAATCTTGGACAATTTGGTCAGAATAAATATTAATATATGGTTGATTTGCCTGGAGTTGAATTGTTTTTTCTTCTAAAAAATTAATAGGAGCATTTGGACATAAAATATGAGATATATAATTAACTTGCACATTTTCATCTGAAATTAAAGTATAACTAAAAGATAATTCTTCTCCAACAGAAAAAGAATCTAACATATCTATTTCAACATCTATTGAAATTGCAGAAATAAAATTAATTAAAAAGATTCCAATTATTAAAATAAAAATTGTTTTTTTCATTTTAGCAACTTATGCCGTGGACAACATACACCCCCTTATTTATTAATTGATTAATATCTCCACAATCTGCCATATCAAGATTGTTATTTTGAATATATAATTCTTTTAAATTATTTAACCCTAATAATAAAGAAATATCTGAAATTTGATTGTCATATAAATAAAGGAAACGCAAATTAACAAGGTTTTCAATACCAGAAATATCTGAAATTTGATTGTCATATAAATGAAGGAAACGCAAATTAACAAGGTTTTCAATACCAGAAAGATTTGAAATTTGATTATAATGTAAAATAAGGTACTCTAAATTAATGAGATTTTCAATACCAAAAAGATTTGAAATTTGATTAGAATCTAAATTAAGGTACTCTAAATTAATGAGATTTTCAATACCAGAAAGATTTGAAATTTGATTAGAATTTAAAGAAAGGTACTCTAAATTAATGAGATTTTCAATACCAAAAAGATTTGAAATTTGATTAGAATCTAAATTAAGGTACTCTAAATTAATGAGATTTTCAATACCAGAAAGATTTGAAATTTGATTGTCATATAAATAAAGGAAACG
>Ga0307990_1001653_pt1 | contig 18529 bp, 19 predicted proteins | sample EllFjometagen129_FD_203168 | JGI IMG/M metagenome (GOLD analysis project Ga0307990, IMG submission 203168) | Marine microbial communities from Ellis Fjord, Antarctic Ocean - #129 | ecosystem: Environmental > Aquatic > Marine > Unclassified | place: Southern Ocean | collected 2014-10-08
AAATCTTCACATGAATACGTATTTTTTCACCAAAACCAAAGGCCTACTAATAACCAAGATTCTTAACTGTTTATGCAAGTTCCTAACCGGACATTACTGGGTATTTAATAGTATTAGAAAGTTCACCTAACCTCAAACCACTTCACCTGCCCGCCTACAGCGGCAGGTGAGCGTTTCGTTAAATGTCTCAATACATGAAGACTTCAAACTGTAATCATTAAAACTTAACTGCAATAAATATAAGCACTTGTAGGTGAAGTCAATAACCGCCGCAGTTCATTTTTTCTTCGATCACTCCTGCACATTATCAAAAGAAATCTGCTATACAAACGCATTTCACCAAAACCTCGACTCCAATAAATAATCGATAATCTCTCGTTACAGTCGACAGCATTAATAAGTAGATGTAGTGTGCACCCCTTACCTTTCAAAGCAGTATTTTTAAAGCTTTCACGCACATACTGTTTCATTACGATCTTTTTGCGATGAGGAGGGTCCTTCCAACTGTTCCGAGGATTCGTCTGTCCCGCATTTTCTGCACCTCGTTTCCCGTCAGGCGTTCCGTGGAGAGGGGGCATTCTATACGATGGGTTGTCTCCCATCCCGTCTGTGACAAAAGCCGGTGGTAATCAAATATGGTGATCGATCTGTCGGGTTTTTCTTTTGAGGCGGCTGTGGATTGAAAATCCCGCCAGTCGGCATTCAGGAAGGCCATTCTCGTCGTTGCTTTTGAGTTGCTTTGGGCCAGCAGGAAGAAGTCTGTAAGAAAGCTTTCATAGTCCTTCCTTGTATATGATGACAGGGAAGGGGTTTGATCAGTAGCCATTCTCGCGTATTCCTTCTCTTTTTTGTGAAGTAGGGTGGGTCAAAGAAGATCAGATCCGGCCTTTTTGTTATGGGCCACTGCCAATCCCGGGGGTTCCAGTAGTGATATTGTATCTCAGATCTATTGTCACTCGTTATCATATCAAAGGCCCGGCACTTCCGCTCAAAGATCATGCACACATCGGGAACCACGCCGCTGCCGGCCATGGGGTCGAGGACGAAATCACCGATTTTCGTAAAATAGAAGAGTGTGTGGGCTATCAGTTGGGCGGGTATCCGTCGTCCGGGCCAGTCGTCCCCGAATCGTTCGTCGCATTCGTTGAAATTCCACTGATCCCAGGTGCGCAGTCCCCAGCTGAGTTCTCTGAATTTTTCCTGATCTGTCTTTCCTTCTAATCGCAATGCCCAGGCAAGGGCAAGATCCATGTTGTAGTGTCTGGCGATATAGTCCATGTCATGGCCCAAGAAGAGCAAATTACCAATATTACCAAAATTTGTATTATTGGTAATTTGTGATACTCTGTTTCGGCTTACACCAACTATGTCCGCGATCTGTTCCTGTTTCCATCCCAGATGGCTCAGTCGAAGGATGACTGTGTCACGGCCTGCGTTCTGCCTGCTGTATAATACCCAGTTTTCTGCAAGGGCCGCTTCCGTCCATCTGTATTCACGATCTACTGTATTGATCTTGGTATGGTACCATGGCCTCCATTGTCCAATACCAAAAGATGGATATGGTTTGACGTCACGGTATAATCAGCACCATCAATAGAACTGGTGGTATGAGGAAGGCTCCTAAAAGGGGCCGCTACGCAAAGTCAACTCCTGCTTGATTCTGCTCTTGGTGGGATTGTGTATTCTATTTTCTTCATAACTATGAATTGAATTGTAAAAAATAATATTAAATATTATGTTCCCAAGAGTTGGAATATCAGGCCTTCCACTTTATATTTTTACAATTCAAATAACAATTGCTCACGATTCAATTTAAATAACCACAAAAGATGGGAATAATCATGAGTCACTAACAGGTATAAATATTTGCATGAAATTCAAAGTGGGAACAACAATGATATATGCCGTTTACCTTCGTTCTGAGCAAAAATCCGGGAATTCGATATAATCAAGACCTGAACGCTGCATATGTAATGGGCTTTCCGACATATCTACTCAAGCAAGTTTGCCGCGTCAAAATAATACCGCGCTTTCAATTCAATTCTGTAATCATTCTGCTTTTCGCCGAATTCGGAGTTGGCACCTCCTTCAAGAAAAGCCGCCTTGATACGCAATTCCAGGTTGGTGATTCCCGTATATACGATCTCGGGAGAAAGAGACAAGCTTCCATCATTAATATTATAAGTGGATGTGATCGATGGTGTAAGGTAGAGAATATCGAAAGGCTCTTTCTGAGATATGCGCAGATATAGATAATCCCTCATGGGATTGGGTCTTCCGTAACCGGCTTGGGCCATTGTAGTTGCCTTTCCCAGTTGTGTTTCATTTCCTGTCGACAGATACGCATCGTAACCTTTGTCTACGAATCCGAAGAAACCATCCATCTCTTCCCCCGTATATCCCGTTGCGTTCCGGTAATATTCGCCAATAATAGTCGTGTCGGATGCACTAAGATACCTTATTCCGAAAAGATAACTTTGGGCATCATAGAGGGACTCTGTTTTGTTTCCGCTGCTGTCAATTGTCTTACGGGTAATATTATCAATGTATGCCAATTCACCGTGGACCTCGAAATTCGACGTTACATTTCGTGAGAAATCGGCTCCAAAGCGCGCCGGTTTGCTGTTTCCCCTTAAGAGCATGAAATCTATGTCCGTATCATAGAAAAGAAAATAGACCTTGCCTCCATAATTGATGTTGCCTTTCTCACCGAATTCACTATTTACATGGTCATAGACGGGAATGACAACGGGAGTTACAGATATGGATTGCAACGGTCCTGAGAAGGTCTTTATATAATCTGCAGACGCCAGTACATATCCCTCAAGTGCCAGATCGGGGTCATCGGGATTTTTAGACCGTCCTACAAATGCAACGGGGTTCCACGCGTATCCCTTTCCCCACTTCAATGCCTTTTTGCCGATATTGATATTTACCATGGGAGATGGATTGATGGTAAGGTATCCCTCCTCGATGTCCAGATCCGTCTCGGGATCGATATCCGATTCAGTTTTTGTGATCTTCGAGCGGATATAGACCTCTGAAATCCCCTTACTGTATCCGCCGTTTACTGACAGCGCGACATTATATTCATCAAGATAATTTTTCTCAGGCCGATTGTAAAAGTTGAGTTTATATAAGGCGGCATCATGGTCGAGGGCAAAAATCTTCGGCAGTAGTTCGAAGTAACCTCCCAGTGTGTAAGGTTTTTTTTCAATTTCCTTTTCAATTTCCGATATATCAAAGGAATAGTCGTCCTGTGCAAAGGCAAAGAGTGGAAAGAGAATTAGGATGAATGTTATGCATTTTATTGATTTCATGGATTAGCCACGGGTCTGTTCCGGCGACATTCACGAGGGATAAGACATAGCCGGGATTATCTCATATCAAACTTCCCCATCTCTGTTCCCTCGATAAACGACGCAGTTGTGTCCTCAGCGGAGCGATTCGAGCTTGGACATAAAGGTCATCGTAAAGATTTCGTCTTTCAGCTCTCGTTCCTTCAGCTTGGCAAATATTATGACGGACTTATATCCCTTGTAGAGGGGACTGTCGGTCTCGATTACGGCAGGCCGTACAATACCGCCGCCAAAATCCTTGACTTCCTTGAAATATATGGTTTTCACAAGCATGGAAGCTTCGGTAAGGCACTCAATCCTGGTTGGAACAAGTGTTTCCTTCGTAGCCCACATTTTCAATTTATCATAGGCAACACTCTTGGTCTTTGCCTTCAGATTAAGGATGTATTCGCCGCCGAGGTCCTCCATCGTTTCAACGTTGTACTCGGACGAATAATCGAGTCGCAGTATGTCGGAGTTGTTGAACACGCCGCCGACTACCGACTGGAGACTGGTGATACGGATTGGTCTTCCCACATTCGGGATATAGAGCCACATATTGTCACCCAGACGGAGAGTACTCCTCCCCTTTTCACTTGCTGGTGAAAGAAATGTGGCAGCCACCTTGTCTTTTCCCTTCTTTACAGAGAAAAGAATAAATTCCTTTTTTTTGCCGTCCGGTTCGATATTAATCAATTTCTTATACGATTCATATGAATCGGGGTTCAGATTTCTGTCAATCTGAAGGAGAAGATTGTTCCCGTCTACTGCCAATACCGGAGAGACCGGAAACAAGAGCAATAGGGCTATTATGATTTTACGCATGGTGAAAACTCCTTTCTAAACATGGCGCAGCGCATAAATAGGCTCCATCCGTGATGCCTTGAAGGCAGGCTGGAAGCTTGCCGCTACGGATACTATAATGACTGTTACTGAAACCATGAGAATATCGGTTGCGCCGACGTGGGGTGCCAGCAACAGACCGGTATTTCTACCAAAATCAAAGGTGATATGGGAAATGTTCAATATGTATATTATTATGCAACCTACCACGTCACCTATAAACGCCCCAAAGATTCCGATGGAAAGCCCCTCAAGAACAAACATGGAAAGGATCTTGCCCGGCATCGTTCCTATCGCTGAAATTGTGCCTATTTCACGCATTCGTTCGTAAACCGCCATTATCATGACGTTCATGATACTGACAAGAACCATGGCGATAAGCATGATCTTTATAAAGAATGTCATGATATCTATCATCCGCGCGATATTGTAGAAAGGAGAGAGTTTTTCCCATGTATGAACCTCGAATACCGGCTTCCCCGCATCATTCTTTTCTCTGGAAAGCGTACCTATGAGGGATTCGTAAATGTCCTGAAGCCTGCCGAAGTCCTTGAGCCTCAAAACTATTTCACTTATTTCCATCTGATCCATTCTCAGAACTTCTACGGCATCTTCTATGTGGATATAGCCATCCCGTCCACCGGGCCCGGTAACGCTTTCCAGTATGCCGCTGACACTGAATTGCTTTCCGTTAACGGAACCGTCCCTGTTTGTGGCAATCACAACAACAGTATCACCCACATTTACCTTCAGCCCTTTAGACAAAAGCTCTGGTATAAGTATGTCCCCTCTATTCAGTGTTTTTTTACCCTTGATAATTCTTGTCGGCAAGAGAGGCACCGTTTTTAATTCCATTTCCGGAACCACGCCATTCAGCCGGATATTAGTCGTTTCCACAAAGTTGCTGAAAAGACCGCCGAATTTGATTCGCTTCGAATATGCCTCGATTTCGGGAATGTCCTTGATTGCCTTGTCGATCTTCTGCACGGCCTTCGGCGTCAGCATTATAGTCAGAGGGAGATTGTCAATGGATTCGACATACCCCTTTTTATGGATCTGCAGGTGGCCAAGCATGGAGTCCGTAATCTGTCCGATGAGAAGGCTCTTGACTGACCCGGTAACGGCCATAAATACCAGAACAAAGACGACGCCTATCATGATGAGCGATGCAGTAAGAATGGTTCTTCTGCGGTATCTCATAAGATTTCTTATGGCTATCTTGAGGAGATTATACATGGATATTCCCTCCTGTATCCTTCCTGTCGACGATTATTCCATCCTCCAGCGTATAGATTGTTTCCGCGGCGCCCACTATCTTCTGATCATGTGTTGAAAATATAAACGTGGTTCCCGACTTTTTCTGCATCTCTTTCATCAGGTCGATAATCATATAGGCCGTCTTACTGTCGAGATTGGCCGTCGGCTCATCGGCAAGCACAAGCTCGGGCTCGGTAACCAGGGCCCTGGCAACGGCAACCCTCTGTTTCTGTCCTCCTGAAATTTGATCGGGATACTTGTCTTTCTGCTCCATCATTTCAACGGATTCCAAGAGGCCCAAAACACGCCTCCTCCTCTCTTGAGATGGAACATTCTGCACCATGATGAGAGGATATTCTATATTCTCATACACTGTAAGAACAGGAATAAGGTTAAAATCCTGGAAGATGAATCCCATGTTCCTGCCCCGGAAGGCCGCCCTCTGTTTTCTATCGAGTTTTACTACATCCGTACCGGCTACTGTCAGACTGCCCTGGGTCGGTGTGTCGAGACAACCGATAAGGTTCAAAAGGGTGGTCTTACCGCTTCCAGAAGGACCCACAAAAGAAAGGAATGAGGCCGGTTCAATCTCAAAATTCAGATCGTTCAATGCCCTGACGCTGATCTCTCCCACCTGGTAGTCCTTAAAAATGTTTTCTGCCGCTATTAATCCCATATTAGTCCTCCTTACCACCACTGTTACCCTTGCATATCGGAATATGCCGGGCAACGACAATATGTTTCCCTGAACATAGGGAAAGGTTTATCTTTGGAACAAATCTGTATTTGCCGTACAGTCCAGTCTAAAAAAGAAACTGCCTACGCCTGATGGACTCGTAAAATGTTCTACGTTTCTTAGTAATTCCTTCGCGATAAATATCTTTTCACGTAACATTTACAATCAAGATTATCAAAGAAACAGAAAAGGTGCATCGAAACACACCACATAAAGCATTCTATATTCGCTTCAAGCAGTGTCATCTTCAATGCCCCCATCGTCAATCTTCCCTCTAAAAAAGCATTTGAGCGCAGAGAGGTTCGCCACATTAGAATAGGATTTGAGTAGTTGATTTTACGGATCTTGTGAACTGATGATTCCACCATACTTTTCGGATGTTTTCATACCGATGATGAGTCTAAATTTTACAACACATATATCAGTAATGTCAATATTTATGAACCGGTTGTTAGGAATTTCGAAAATTAGATGGTACTCCCACTTTGTTGTTGACATAAAATGCGCCCTTTCAGGGGAAAGTTACGCCCATTATACTAAAAGTCAAGAAAATAATAACCATGGGATTGGAGGTGGTACTTACTGAAACAATGGATGGAGGATTGCCGTCGCCGCGATAATGAAGAGGAGTCCCACAGCGAGTCGCCGGAGGCGCTTTTTGGGTATTCGATCGCCGATCCAGAGGCCTGCAAAGGTCCCCAGCAGTGCCATGGGCATGAAGAGTAATCCCAAAACTGCCGCATTGAGGGCAACGGGACCGAATTGCGAGACAAGTAAAAATACCTGAAAGGGGATAACGCAAACAATGATGGCGATAATGGACCCCCTCATTTGCCGGTTCGACCACTGATGGGCCATAACCCACAAAACGGCAAAGGGACCTCCCATTGCGTCAATACCGCTGATATAACCGAAGAGGAAGAGGGCGATCACACCCCAGAAGGGATGCACCTTTTCACGCGGCTGGACACTGAAGATATACTGAATAATCAGTATCGACAAGAGGATGGCGCCGGTCATCTGCTTGATCGTAGATCGATCCAGTCCTTGAAGGCTGTGAAGTGTCCAGATGCCAACCTGGAGAGAAATGATGCCGATAATGATAAAGGGGAACAGTTTTTTCCAGACTACGTATTTGCGGTGATGATAAGCAGAAACTGAACTCTGTATAAAGCCGGATGAGCCCATCAGCGCTATAACGCCGGGCACGGGCAAATCAGTAAGGAAGAGGAGGAGGGGAAATGCCCAGAGTCCGTAACCAAAACCAACAGCACTCTGAATAAAGCTGCCGCCGGCCAGTACGAAACCTATGGATATGAGATGGCGGTAATCAAAACCGCCGATAAAAATCTCTTCAAGACCGGACAAATCGCTATACCTTCCGCCATGGATCAGAGATCGTCGGAGACCATAATACTTTTACTGCCCCGCCTAAAGACATAGCGCACGGCCCGCATCAAAGGCCCTCATGTTGAGCGCCACCTGATCTGTCTTGACCCTTTCTCTAATCGCTTCTTTGAAATCTCCACGCTCGAGAGGCAGATCCCCCATACGGGAGAGGGCGCCCAGTATAATCATATTGGCCAGTATGGGATTGCCCAGTCTGCGGGCCTCACCCGTTGCATCGATAAAGGTTGCGTGCGGCGTCAATGACTTCACATGCCTCTTGATATCCCCCAGTGGTGGATAGGCGTCCTCCCCCTTGATCACATTGACGGGATATACAGGGTGCGTATTGCATAGCAAGACGCAATGGGGATTGCCGTATTGAGCGAGTACCCGCAGACCCTCTACGGGTTCCAGCGCGGCGATCAGATCGGCTCCGAAGGCCGGTATCTGGGGGCTCCAACTCGATTGCCGGGAAATCCTGATATGGCTCATAACGGAACCTCCCCGCTGCGAGGCGCCGAATGTCTCCCCCACGGTGACAGAAAATCCTTTAGTGACAAACATACTGCCCAATAATCTGGAGGCCATGACGTTACCCTGCCCCCCCACGCCAGCGATAACGAGACTGTAGGGATCTTTGTTGAAATCCGCCATTTCCATGGATTACTCCGCCTCCCTTCTTTTGATGGCCCCCTGCGGGCAGATATCGGCACAGACACCGCAGCCGACACAGATCAACTCATCGATGGTACTGACACCCTTTTCCTTGTTCCAGACGATACCGGGACATCCGAAGATACGGGTACATATACGGTTGCATCCGCACTTCTCACCCAGACAGAGTTCTTCGTCTATTTCCATATCATAGTTTTTCCTGCCTTTTCGTTGAGGACTGAGGGCGCAGGCCTGCTGCATCATGAGCACTGTGACCCCTTCTCCGTATTCCATTATTTCATTGAGGGCTCGGCGCGTTCCCTCGAGATCAAAGGGATCGACCTTTTCCACACGCGCACCCATGGCGCGGCATATTGCAGCGATATCGAGGGCCGGCATCTCCTCACCCATAGCATTGGCGGCTATCCCCGGATGTGCCTGAAACCCCGTCATCGCCGTTCCACTATTATCGAGGATAACCAGTGTAAAAGAGGATTTCTGATGTACGGCATTGGCCAGAGCGGGCATGGCCGCATGAAAAAATGTTGAATCACCGCAGACGGCAACGACGGGTTGATCCATCCCGAATTGTTTGAGCTTCCCGAAACCACCGGCGATGCCGCTTCCTGATCCCATGGAGTGCACTGTTTTCAGTGTACTGAATCCGCATGGCAACATACCCAGTGTGTAGCAACCGATATCGCCGCAGACGAAGCCCTTTCTGTTATCCATCTCGATGGCGTTATGGATCGACCAGTATGACGCCCGGTGGGGACAGCCGGGGCAAAAGGTCATCGCCCGCTTCGGAACAACTTCATCTATAATACGACGGGCCCTTTCCGCGAAGGCCACGGGTATGGATGGCCGTTTTTGACCTATGATAGAGGATAGTGCCCCGATGACCAAATCGGGGTTCATTTCCCCTATGGAGGGCAGATGACCGGAGCGCTTGCCGTAAAAGGTCTTGATCCCGATCTCGGAAGCCATCTCAGCCGCCAGGACCTTGATATTTTCCTCCAGTGTGGGGAGGACCTCTTCAACGATCATGATCTTGTCGGTCAGGGCGAGGTGCCCCTTGACCATGTTGCGGGGAAGGGACCATGTGGTGGCCAGTTTCAGGATTCCCACCTTTTTATCGAGATTGAGTGCCTTTATTGCCTCCCTGCTGTAGAGATTACAGGCGCTGCTCGTTACGATCAGAAGCTCGGGCCTTTCAGGGCCTTTGTATGTGTTGAAGGGACATGTTTCAAATATTCCGGCGGCCTTACGCAGTTTTTCCTGCTGCGGTCCGTGCTGTGATTCGGCGGCGCTGACAAGCATGCTGATGACGGGACCCTTTTCCTGGTCGAGGAGTGGACCATGAAAGTCAAAGTTTGCATGCGCCTTGCCATCGGGGAGGCTGCCGTATTCTACATTCCCGCTTGCATGAGACATCCTTGTCACACTTCGTATCATAACAATATTGCGGATCTCTTCCGAAAGCTCAAAGGCCCATTTCGTCAGGTCCTTCACCTCCTGAAAATCACCCGGTTCAAGAAGGGGTATCTCCACCATCTTGGCAAAGAGACGGGATTCCCCCTCATTGACGCTGGACAGTGCACCGGGGTCATCGCAGGAAACGAGGACCATGCCACCTCTCGTCCCGGAACTTGCAAGATGGAGGAGAAAATCGGAGGCGACATTGACGCCGTTCTGCTTCATAACGCACATTGATCTGAGGCCGGCGAATGATGCCGCAGCAGCGACCTCGAGGCCTACCTTCTCATTGACGGACCACTCGACATAGAGATTGCGCTCTTTCGCCACACCGGCCAGCAATTCTATGATTTCCGAGGAGGGTGTTCCCGGATAACCTGTCGCAACACTGATTCCCCCTTCCAGGGCACCGCGGACTATCGCCTCGTTTCCCATGAGGAGGTGTGAGCTTCCCGCCTGTCCGTCTATCACATATGACATTATTCGCACCCCTGACTTGCAACCAGTATCTTCTCGAGGATTTCTGTTCTCAGTCTCACTATTGACCTCTTATCTTCATCGATGGTATTTATCATCCCCCCATCGCGTGCCTTTGTAAGAGCCCTTTTTTTCTTACGCCCGGCGGCCCAGGTGAGGTGTGCCAGCGCATCTTCCGGGATTTCATCGACTATCAGATAACCTTCATCGATGGCTTCCTCTATTAGTCTTTGGCCTCTCTCTGTTCGTATGATCAGCGTGTTCATGTCGGGCCGGCCCTCCAGCACCCCTACGGAAATGTCTGAAAATTCGGCAGTCATATCGTAGCAATAGGAACAACTCTCGGGTACCAGTTCTCTGATTTCATCGAGGGGAATCTCCAGTTTCGCACCATTCGTAAGATAAACCTTCATGATCTCCGCCGGAGGAGGGGGGATATCGATCTTTTCTATGGATTCAGTCGTAATTCTCTCTTTCATAAAGTCTTCCAGGGCTCTGAAATCGAGAGACCAGGTACAGAAAAGACCGACGACGAGATGGACGGGATTGGGGTCCTCTTTTTCCTCGATCCCCTTGACCCTCATGAGTGCCATGGCCTGCGCCTGGCATGGCGTGGCAACAACACCGATCCGGCCATATCCATCCCTGATCGCCCGATTCAGGGCGGAAAGGGTGGGTGCCGCCGCATATTTTGATGTGCTGCATCTCAGAACATCTTCCGGTTGCGTTACAAAACAGGGCAGGGGAAGCAGTCCTTCGCTGTCAGTGAGAACTGCGCCGTCGAGGTAGCCCTTTTTCAGGGCATAGTACATGATGGCCGACACTGTTCCGCCCGCCTGGAAGGAGGCGCCGCCCATCTCCCTCCCCGCCTTTGATATATGTATCGAACGGTAGTAACCCAGCGGGTCGGCATTATAGGGGGCTTCGAAATAATGCAGTGACAATTCATCCAGATCTACCTCGATCTTGGGACAGTAGGCAAAACATTTCCCTTCGGAAGAGGTGCAGGGAAAAAGCATGGCCGTTTTCCCCCTGTATGATTTGAAATAGGGACACAGATCGATGCAGGCGCCGCAGCCGATACAGAGATCACTTTCAATAACATCTGAGAGCAGTTCGTAAGGTCCGCCCTTTTTCAACATTACATCTCCTCCCTTTAGATTCATAAAAAAGGAACTGTGAAGAGACTACTATCAAAAATGAGGCTAAAGGGGAACAGTTAAATCGAGATCTCGCCTTCTATTTCTTACCGGTCACACATTATTATGAGATATCGTTTTATATGATACCGCCCTCTGCCGACGGCGCTGTACACCATCGGGCGGACATCCCATAACGGTATGCTCCAGACTGGAAGATTCTCCGGAACGAAGCCTTTCAATGTTGATCTTTTTCACCTTTTCAAGGGCCTCTCCCGTAAGAAGGGTAAATTCCCAGGGCTGCGTGTTCATTCACTAACTCTTTTTCATTTTAAAATATGTAAAATAGACCCTGTTATCCCTATTTTCTACCTGCTCCTGATGACGCCCACTCGTTCACAATAGTCAGCAATGGAACATTGACTGCAAAGGGGTGACAGGGGGCGACAGATTTCCCTCCCGTAGGAAACAAGCCAGGTATTATAGTCAGCCCAGTATTCTTCGGGGAGTTTTTCCCTCAAGGCAAATTCCGTCTCATCCGGCGTTTTTGTCCGAACATACCCCAGACGGTTGGATATGCGGTGAACGTGTGTGTCCACGCAGATTCCCTTACCACCGTACGCCAAGGTAACCACCAGATTTGCAGTTTTCCTCCCCACGCCCTTCAGTGTCAGCAGTTCGTCAATGCTGTCGGGAACGAGGGAATTATACCTGTCGACCAATTTCCCGCAGATATAAAGAATAGTTCGCGCCTTATTTCTGTAAAAGCCTGCCGGATATATGGATTTGATTATATCCGCTTCCGTCACCTGCAGCATCTCACTCGGTGTCGAGGCGAGGGAAAAGAGCCTGTCTGTGGCCGGTCCTGTGACTTCATCCTTCGTCCTGAGGCTGATAATGGTAGCGATGAGAATCCGGAAGGGATCTCTCTTGATGTGAGCCATTTCGGCTACAAGGGGGAGTTGATGAGCCAGCACATACGCTTTGATCAGCTCAAGAACGGGGACAATGACGGCATTGTTCATCGAAAATCTTTCAACTGCATCTGGGGTTCAATCAATCATAGCCTTCATCATTTGCAAGTATATCGAGATGAAGCGTGGCTATGTCTTCCACATCGAGGTTTGGTTTTTCCGTGGTCGTGCGGAAGTCAATTATCTTGATATAGCGGTTGCATTCATTACAGACATCGACACGATACTTCTCTTCACCTTCGATAGTAAAATAGGAGAGGGTCTGGTGTTGATCATTCCCACAGAAGGGGCATTTGATACGGGCAAAGTACCATTCGAAACCGCACTGACTGCAGAAGAGGAACCGTTTCCCCTCTTCCCCTTTCAGTTCGCCTATCTTGGGTTCCTTGCCGCATATAGGACAGTAACCCTCGGACCAGCCCGACTTGTCTATTACCTGACGATACTGTTCCGCAATTATCTCCAGAGAAGGTCGCAGGCTTTCTTCAACGAGAAAGCTCAAAAGATCGAAGACATTCTCTTCATCCGACTCCTCGGAGTCTTTATAGGGCTTGACGACAAAGGAATCACGAACCAGATCGGCATAGAGTATTTCACCCTTTTCAAACCTCTCTTTGATATCCGTCGTTTCTTCGGGATTCCGCTTTTCCGCCCTTTTCAGGAGTACAGTAAAGTATTGTTCCGACTCACCCAGGTCGACGTCTCCCCCGATAAAATCGATAAGCGGCAGACCGCCTTCCAGTTTTTTCTCCACCAGATTACCGTCGACGGTAGCAATAGCCCCTGTAACCTTCTTGCGATACTCCTCACGCAGTATAAGAATTTCCCCCAGTATTTCCAGCAACTCTCCATAGTGGGGACTTGCGTTTTTATATTTTTCAATGGTTATCAATGTTTCTGTCAGCATATTTGCCATTAGTTACCTCATATAGTCATCAATAGTAGAACTATACAACCCTATATATCCTTTTCCTGTGAAATTCAAGATCATCTTTCCAGCAAAAAAAGACCTGTCCGGTTGAGAACAGGTCTTTTTATTATCGCTTTATACTGCCACCCCTACTGAGACAGGTGGTTGCTTCGTGGATTTCATCTATTTGCCATAAACTTCCAGCTGCCCCGACTCTTCCATCTCTTTCAGCCATTTCGGATGCTGCTTCTTGGCCCAGGCCCTGGTTACCCATCCGCTGAATATAGCCGAAGCGGAACCGGGTGAACAGATCGTTCCCAGGTAAAGATGGACAAAGAAAAATGGGAAGATAATAAAAAACCCGAGGGCATGGAGGAAATACATAGTTCTCACCCAGACGACGGGCAGACTCAAGGGGAACCACATGATCAATCCACTGACAGACATCATGAGCCCACACAGTGCCACAGCAATGAAAAATGCCTTTTGTCCGGGATTATATTTTCCCACTTCAGGAACATTATCCACATGCCAGAGATAACCACCTGCAACTTTTATCCACTCCACGTCCTCTGGAAACTTTAAAATACCGGCCTCTTTCCACCACATGAGGATGGCAAAGAGAACCGATACAATAAATATCAGCCCGATAAAGTTATGCACATACTTGAGATACTTTAAACCACCCACAGGGATGGCAAGAAAATTAAAGGAGTGATACATCATCCCCAGTCCGCTGATCATAAGTGCGATACAGGAGAGAGCAAGACCCCAGTGTACTATCCTCTCAAAGGAGTCAGTCACCTTTATCATTCCCTTTCTCATTTTATTCACCCCCTTTTGTATTTACCTGATCTCCATCTTCGTCAGGGGTTTTGGGTCCATGAGTGATATAGTGGAGGAAAGATGCGCCGATCACACCGCCCGCGGCAAGCAGGCTGAGTGGTTTGAGCCAGTCTTTCCAGGCTATAACGCTGAGCGGTACCCTCGGATGTTCAGGCAATCCGGCATAGACACTTGCCTTTTCAGGAAGTATGTAGATCATATGGGTTCCACCGACAAATTTATCGCCGTATACGGAGGCATCCCCTCCAAGGACCTCAACCCTCTCATAGGCCGCCTTCAGCATTTCCTCCTTGTCGCCAAACTGGAGGCCGCCCGTAGGGCAGGCCTTGACACAGGCCGGCTCCATATCATTCTCTATTCGCGAAAGGCACATATCGCACTTGAAAACCTTATCTGTCTTGGCGTCATACTTCGGCACTCCAAAGGGACACACGGCAACACATTCCTTGCACCCTATGCATTTCTCATTATTCACACCGACGGTACCATATTTCGTGTAATAGAGGGCACCGCTGGGGCATACCTTGACGCAGGCGGCATCGGTACAGTGCATGCAGGAGTCTTTTCTGAACAACCACTTTACGCCACCGTTACCATCAGATATCTCCTGATATTTTATGACTGCCCAGGTATTAGGTTGAAGGTCGGGTGGATTCTGATATGATCCACTGTTATGCGTCTGTCCCGCCGGCAACTGGTTCCACTGTTTGCACGCAACCTGACAGGCCCTGCATCCAATACACTTTGAAAGATCACATAGTGTTATTTTTTCAGTCATCTGCTACACCCCCTTCTTTTCAACATTTGCCATGAAGGCCTTACTCTCGGGGATCATGGTATTGGCATCACCAATGAATGGTGTCAAGAGATTGGCAGAATCGCCTGACGTAAAGACCTCGGGCTTTTTGTCGCCTGTGACATATTTTCTCATGGCCGTTGTTACCCATCCGTAATGCCATGGAATTCCCACTTCATGAATCGTCGTTCCACCAACTTCGAAGGGTTTGATCCGACCTGTCACAATTGCGACGGCATCAACTTCCCCTCTGGCCGATTTCACAATGACCTGTTCACCGTTCTTGATTCCCTTTATCTTCGCAAGTTCAACACTCATCTCGACAAACATATCGGGTTGGAGTTCGGCAAGCCAGGCGGTCCATCTCGTCATAACACCCGTCTGCCAGTGCTCCGTCACACGATAGGTGGAACAGACATAGGGAAACTTCGGATTACAGGTGGCTCGTAGATCGATGCCATTTTTATTGATCTCATCCCATCTCGCGATAACAGGATTGATAAACTGTGGTGACATCAAGTTTTCCTCAATGGGGCATTCCAGGGGTTCGTAGTGTTCAGGAAAAGGCCCATCCGCAAGGCCGGGGCCAAAGATACTCCCCACACCGTGAGGTTTCATGATAAAGGGAGGCCTTCCCCCACCGGGGGCGGCAACACCATCGGGAACATCACCCACCCATTTGAAACCATTCCACATGATGACCGGTTTTTCCCGATCCCAAGGCATACCCGTATCAGGATCGACGGATGCGCCATTGTAAATAATCCTTCGGTTGACAGGCCAGCACCATGACCACTCGGAATAGAGACCAATACCGGAGGCATCGCTATTGTTCCGTCTGGCGGCCATGTTCCCCTTTTCCGTATAGGAATTGCAGTAGAGCCAGTTTCCTGATGATGTGGATCCGTCATCCTGGAGATAGGCAAAACTGGGAACCAGAGTACCCTTCTTGTACACCTTTCCCTTTATCTCCGTATCTTTCAGGAAGTACCCGTTTATCTCTTTGGCGATACTATGGGGGTCTAGGTGATGAATCTTGCAGTCTGTTCCCATGGGTCCATAATTCCAGCTTAACTTGGTTATGGCCTCGGCAAGGGGACCACCTTCCTTTGTATAAAGGTCCCTCAACCTGTGAAAGAGTTCATTGATTATCTCTCCATCGGCCATGGCCTCTCCCGGGGGATTGACGGCCTTGTAACGCCACTGCATCCATCGGCCGCTGTTGCTGATACTCCCCTCCTTCTCTATAGAGACGGCACAGGGGAGCATAAAAACCTCCGTCTTTATCTTTGTAGGATCCATGCCGGGTCCTTTCCAGAAGGAACCCGTCTCGTTATCGAAGATATTGACATTGACCATCCAGTCCAGCTTTGAGAGTGCTTCTCTCGTCTTATTGGAACTGGGACCACTGCAGGCGGGATTCTGACCCCATGAAAAGAATCCCTTGAATTTACCTCTGTACATGGCGTCAAAGAGACTCAACCAGGAATAATTTTTCCCGTTATCCAGCTTGGGCAGATATGAATAGGCCTCGTCCAGCGTGGCATTCATGCCATAGTGGGCACGGAGGAGACTGGACATATATTTGGGATAATTTTTCCACCAGTTCAGACTCTTGGGCTCCACAGTAGTTGGTGTGTTGGCCGTATTGTACCCTGCAAGGGTGGCCTGAGATGCCAGAGGAGTCTTCAGATAACCCGGCAGTATGTGGTAGAGGAGACAGTGGTCAGTTGAACCCTGGACGTTGGCCTCTCCCCTCAAGGCATTCACTCCGCCGCCTGCAACACCCATATTACCCAGCAGCAGCTGAATAATGGCCATGGATCGAATATTCTGAACACCCACTGTATGCTGTGTCCACCCCATGGCGTACATAACCGTTCCTGCCTTTCCCGTCTCTCCCGTCTTCGCGTACTCTTTATAGACGGCAAGCAGTTTATCCTTCGGTGTTCCCGTAATCTTGGAAACAGTTTCAACGTCATACCTGGAATAATGTTTCTTCAGAAGCTGGAAGACACAATTTGGATCCTGAAGTGTCATATCCTTCTTTGCAACGCCAACGGCATCGGTCTGGAATGCCCAAGTGGATTTATTATATGTGTGCCCTTCAAGGCCGGAGAAGATACCATCCTTTTCTCCCGGAAGTTTGAATTCAGGATTCACCAAGAAGGCGGCATTGGTATAGTACTTGACATATTTTTCCTGGATAAAATTATTATCCAGGATATACTTGATCATACCACCCAAGAAGGCGATATCCGTACCCGATCTCAGAGCAGCATAGATATCTGCCTTGGAAGATGTCTGTGTAAACCGGGGATCAACGCTTATCATCTTGGCGCCCCGCTCCATCGCCTTGCTGACATATTTAAAGGAAATGGGATGATTAGCGGCGGCATTGCTTCCCATAATCAAAATACAATCACTGTTTTGTATATCGATCCAGTGATTGGTCATCGCACCGCGTCCGAACGACTCTGCCAGAGCCGCAACAGTTGCGGAGTGTCAGATACGGGCCTGGTGTTCAATGTAAACCAAGCCTAACCCCCTCAGAAATTTTTGGTAGATGAAGCACTCCTCATTGTCCATGGCAGCACTTCCGACTGAGGCTATCTCCTCAGTCCGGTTAACTATTTGTCCCTTTCCGTTGGTTTTTGTGAAGCTTTTGTCCCTGCTGTCCTTGATATTTCTGGCCATCTTATCAAGGGCCCATTCCCAGGATACCGCCTTCCACTCCGACGAATAGGGCGCCCGGTACAGTGGCTTGTCAAGCCGGTTATCATTAACCGACAGCTGATAGATAGATCCTCCTTTACTGCACAATGATCCCCTGTTAATGGGATGATCGGGATCACCCTCGGTATTTATAACCTTACCATTTCTCGTGGAGACTATAATGCCGCATCCGACGGCGCAGTAAGGACAAATCGTTGTGGTTTCTTTTGCATATTTTATCTTTAATGGCTTTGCATATGAAGATACGGCATTTAGATTAATACCAATTCCGCTTGCCATTAACGCTGCACTGGAGATCTTCAAGAAACCTCGTCTGCTAACATCCATAACGAACTGCTCCTTTCTTAGTATTATGCTGACGATCTCGTAAAAACCGTTCCGAACAAACGGGGGCATGCGTAACAAGATAAAAGCATTGACTGACCTGCAAAAGCGAAGGGCGGGCGGCAGAGATGCGTATTACTGTCTACATACAAATAATACCGTCATTCCAAAAACGTCTTTAACGTCGGAAAATCAATTCTTACGAGTGCAACACCTTTTTAATAATAAATTGAATCTGAATCTAAAAGCTGAATCTAAAAGCTGAATCTAAAAGCTGAATCTAAAAGCTGAATCTAAAAGCTGAATCTAAAAAAATCACTGAATATAATGACTAAAATGTATACAATTAATAACATTTCGTGTCAAGCATTATTTTAATTTATTTTATTAAATGCATGTTATTATGTAATAGGTTCGCAGCTAAGCTTGACCTCTTTTATCTGTTGCGATAAATAAGGCTATTTCAGGAGATAGTATGATAAAAAAAGGTGCCATCTCCCACCGGCTTTTCAAACAATCGGCCAAAAGGGGAAAGAAATTACATATTGAAGACAAAGGAGAGAAAATGATTCCAATCGTATCAATCATAGGAAAATCCAACAGCGGGAAAACGACATTGCTTGAGGGTTTGATC
>Ga0307990_1001656_pt1 | contig 18513 bp, 10 predicted proteins | sample EllFjometagen129_FD_203168 | JGI IMG/M metagenome (GOLD analysis project Ga0307990, IMG submission 203168) | Marine microbial communities from Ellis Fjord, Antarctic Ocean - #129 | ecosystem: Environmental > Aquatic > Marine > Unclassified | place: Southern Ocean | collected 2014-10-08
GATTTCCTTGAAGTCAAAGTATTCAAATAACTCTCTTGGTAATAAGTAGTGTAATAATGATTCTAGTTCCATAGAATAAAGATAGGAAATATTTTTTAATCCACCCTAATGTTATTATGATCCATAAAAACACTAAGAAAATGATAAGACAAAAATATAATTGAACAATTAGTACCAATGATGACAGAAGAATTTTCTAAATTACTCAAGACTTAGTATTCTGAGTGTCTTAGTGGTAAAAAATATTTGCAATAATTTATCGCCTTAATTCGAAATTTTTTCCAAGGTAAATTCTTCTTACATGCTCATCTTCTGCTAAATCATAAGAAGTTCCCGATTTTAAAATATCGCCTTCAAATAATAAATAAGCTCTATCTGTAATAGATAATGTTTCGTGAACATTATGGTCGGTAATTAAAATACCAATATTCTTTTTTTTCAATTTTGATACAATTTCCTGAATATCTTCAACAGCAATTGGGTCAACTCCTGCAAAAGGTTCGTCTAAAAGAATAAATTTAGGATCTATTGCTAAAGCGCGTGCTATTTCTGTTCTTCTTCTTTCACCACCGGACAACTGAATACCTTTGCTTTTTCTTATCCTTTGCAAGCCAAATTCATCTAACAGGGCTTCTACTCGTTCATTTTGGTCATGCTTTGACATTTTAGACATTTCCAATATAGCCTTAATATTATCTTCTACACTTAATCTTCTAAAAACAGATGCTTCTTGAGCCAGATATCCTATACCTTTTTGTGCTCTTTTATATACAGGCTCTTTTGTAATTTCTATATTATCTAAAAATATTTTTCCGGAGTTTGGTTTTATAAGACCTACTATCATATAGAAAGTAGTTGTTTTACCGGCACCATTTGGTCCTAAAAGCCCTACTATTTCACCCTGCTCAACGTCAATTGAGACACCCTTGACTACAGTTCTTTTACCATATTTTTTAACTACATTTTCTGTATGTAATTTCACACCAAAATAATTTAATTTGTTCTTAAATACATATATTTAAACAATTCCCTCTTTTAAAATATCATGCAAGTGTATCATTCCAATATACTTATTACCATCTGAAACGATTAGCTGTGTAATATTATTATTTTTCATTAAATTAAATGCATTGATAGCCAAATCTTCTTTTTTAATAAGCTTTGGATTTTTTGTCATAATATCTATAGCTGTTAAGCTATTAAATAAGATATCTTTTTCTAACATTCTTCTTAAGTCTCCATCAGTAATAATACCTATAATTTCAGTGTTTTTATTAATAACTACAGTAGCACCAAAACGTTTTGAAGAAATTTCCAAAATAACGGTTTTCAAAGTATCATCAATATAAACTTTAGGAGCATCATTAAAGCCAACAAATAAATCTTCAACTTTTGAATACAATTTTTTTCCCAGTATACCACCCGGATGAAATTTTGCAAAATCGTCAATAGTAAAACCTCTATAGTCTAACAAGCATATTGCAAGGGCATCACCTACAACCAATTGTGCAGTTGTACTGGTAGTTGGAGCAAGATTAATAGGGCATGCCTCTTTTTCGACACTGGCATTTAATACAAAGTCAGCATTTTTTGAAAGATAAGATTCAATATTAGAAACCAATGCTATTAACGTATTTCCAAACTTTTTAATTAAAGGCACTAAAACTTTTATTTCCGGCGTATTTCCACTCTTTGAAATACATATCACAACATCATCATTTCTTATTATTCCAAGATCTCCATGTATTGCATCAGCAGCATGCATGAAAATTGCAGGTGTTCCTGTTGAATTTAATGTAGCAACAATTTTATTTGCAATATTAGCACTTTTACCAATGCCTGTAATAATAACTCTACCTGAGATATTATAAATTAAGTCAACACATTTATAAAAATCATCATCTACTAATTTTGCTAAATTCTTAATAGAGCTTGCTTCAGATTCTATGGTTTTAACAGCTAATGCTTTAATATATTCTTTTGTTCTCAATTTATTTTAATATTAATTGTAATATATTTTCAATTTTAATTAATTATATTTGAATATTCAAATATTGATTTTAAAACTCTGTAAATTTAATTGAAAAAAATAAGTTATACTATTTCAACATTAAAATAATAAATATAAATTATTTTCCCTACGTTCAAAAAAAATATATATATAACGTATTATTGTTATTAACAATAGTTTATTTTTTATTTTTTTATTTTTTTAAAATGTTGAAAAAAAATAATGTATTTTTAAATCAATATTAATTATTTAATTAAAATAATATTAACTTTGATATAAGATATTTAGTATTTAAATAAAAATTTATTTGTAGCTTTTATATTAAGCTAATTGTTCGATATGGTGAAAGAAATTGTATTAATTGATCATTTAAAAAAGTTTTTTGGGTTTAATAGTTTTAAGGGGCCACAAGAAAAAATTATCAAAAATGTGCTTGCTGGCAATAATTCTTTTGTATTAATGCCCACAGGTGGAGGAAAATCTTTATGTTATCAATTGCCTGCAATATTAGAAGAAGGTACTGCAATCATTATTTCTCCATTAATTGCTCTAATGAAGAATCAAGTTGATGCAATGAGAAGTTTTAGTGCAGAAGATGGAATAGCTCATTTTTTAAATTCTTCTTTATCAAAAGCAGAGATAATAAATGTTAAAGAAGATGTACTTTCAGGTAAGACTAAATTATTGTATGTTGCTCCGGAATCATTAACAAAAGAAGAAAACATTCTTTTTTTACAAAAATGTAATATTTCTTTTTATGCAGTTGATGAAGCTCATTGTATATCGGAATGGGGTCATGATTTCAGACCTGAATACCGCAAAATACGCCCCATTATTAATGAAATATGTGTTGCTCCTTTAATGGCTTTAACAGCTACAGCTACACCAAAAGTACAAGATGATATACAAAAAAACTTGGGAATGATTGATGCAAAAATATTTAAATCATCATTTCGCCGACCAAATCTTTATTATGAAGTTAGACCTAAAATAAATGCTACTAAAGAAATAATAAAATTTATAAAAAATAACAACGGTAAATCAGGAATTATTTATTGCCTAAGCAGAAAAAAGGTTGAAGAATTAGCAGAGGTACTTGTTGTTAATGGCATAAAAGCATTGCCATATCATGCAGGAATGGATTCTGCAACCAGAACAAGAAATCAAGATATGTTTCTTTTGGAAGATATTGATGTAATTGTCGCTACAATTGCTTTTGGTATGGGAATAGACAAACCTGATGTTAGATTTGTTATTCATTATGATATTCCGAAAAGTTTAGAAGGTTATTATCAGGAAACGGGACGTGCCGGAAGAGATGGGGGAGAAGGGAAATGCATTACTTTTTACAGTTATAATGATATTCAAAAACTTGAAAAATTCATGCAAGGAAAACCTGTTGCTGAACAAGAAATAGGAAAACAATTATTACTTGAAACAGTTTCTTATGCAGAATCTTCAGTTTGCCGAGTTAAACAATTATTAAATTATTTTGGAGAAGTTCTTGAGAAACCTTGCGATAATTGTGATAATTGCTTACACCCAAAAAAGAAATTTGAAGGAAAAAAATATATATCACTTTCCCTGAAAACAATTCTTGCTGTTCAAGAAAAATTTAAAGCAGAACATGTTGCAAATATTATTGCCGGTAACGCAACATCTAATGTAAAATCATACAAACATCATATACTTGATATTTTTGGAGAAGGAGAAAAAAAAGATAAAAAATTCTGGAATGCAGTTTTAAGGCAAGCACTTATAGCAAAACTAGTACTAAAAGATATTGAAAATTACGGAACATTAAAACTTTCTGAAAAAGGTCATCAATATCTTAAGAAACCTACTTCATTAATGTTGACAGAAGATCATGATTATGACAACCTTAATGAAGATAACAGCGGAACAAGTGCATTTGACCCTACATTATTTTCAATGTTAAAAGATTTAAGAAAGGAAATTGCAAAAAAAATAAATCTACCCCCATTTGTTATTTTTCAAGACCCATCATTAGAGGACATGTCTATACAATATCCAATAACAATGAATGAACTTAAACATATTATAGGTGTTGGCGCGGGAAAAGCTACAAGATATGGTTCAAAATTTATTGATATTATTAAAAATTATGTTGAAGAAAATGAGATTGAACGACCTCAGGATATGGTTGTAAAATCTATAATTAATAAATCGGGGAGTAAAGTATTCATAATAAAAAGCATTGACCGAAAAATTTCATTAGATGAAATTGCTAAAGCTAAGGGAATGAGTATGCCTGAATTGTTAGAAGAGATTGAATCTATTGTTTATTCGGGAACAAAAATCGACATAAATTATTTTATTAATGAAACTATTGATGAAGAACATCAAGATGAAATTATTGCATATTTTAAAGAATCTGAAACTGATTCTTTAAGCAAAGTTCTTGAAGAATTTGACGATGATACAGAATACACAGAAGAAGAAATACGTATGTTGCGTGTAAAATTCATATCTGACATGGGTAATTAATCAATAATTTAATATAACAACTTAAAAAACTACGTCTTATTAAATTCACTTATTTTTTTTATCTTTTTGTTTGCATTTTTCAAATGTTCATTACCTTTATGACGAAATTATTTGAATATTTTTTAAATTAAATTATTTGTTATGGCATACAAAATCAATGATGATTGCACTGCTTGTGGCACATGTATAGATGAATGTCCTGTTGAGGCAATTTCTGAAGGTGATATTTACAAAATTGACCCTGAAACATGTACTGATTGTGGAGCTTGTGCTGATGTTTGTCCAGTTGAGGCAATACATCCTGAATAAACTCAATTTTTTGAAAAAACCGCTTGAATTTTCAAGCGGTTTTTTTTATACAAATTTTTATATTTTTGTAAAATATAATTATATAAACCTGTTTCTAATTATTTAAAATTACAATAATGAAAACTTTTGTATACACAATATTAATATTAGTTTTTTCATTTTCAAATCTTAATGCGCAAAATTTCAAATCAGATGATATTTTAGGAAAATGGATAACAGAAAATGGTGAAAGTGTTGTTCAAATATTTAAAAAGGAAAATAAATATTATGGAAAATTGATTTGGCTGAAAGAACCAAATGATGAAAACGGGGAACCCAAAACAGATAATAAAAATCCAAATGAAAAATTACGTCAAAGAAAAACAAAAGGTATGATATTTATGTATGGGTTTGAATTTGATGATGGGGAATGGGAAAACGGCAAAGTTTATGACCCAAAAAAAGGTAAAACATATTCAGGTACACTTAAACTTAGAACTAAAGATATAATGGATTTAAGAGGTTATATTGGGATTTCTCTTATTGGCAGAACTTCTACATGGGTAAGGTATAAAAAGAAAATTAAAACTTAGGACACGGAATTATTATTGATTTTCGTTTTCGTTTTAAAGTTTTATTAAACTCATAAATAATTGAAATTTCAATAGCTCCTCCTGTATTCAATGCTAATCTTGATATAGTAAAGTCATAACTTAATCCGAACTTAACATCATCTAATTGATAACCGGCAAGAACTGCAAAGGAATCATTGTTTTGATATCCTCTTTTATATGCTTTAAACAAAGGAATTCCTCTGTACCAAATACCAACTATTAGCGGTTTTCTATTCCAATATGCTCCTAAATCAAATTGGTCATATTTACTTTGCGACCTAAATAAAAAATTTGCAGTAAGGCTTTCCTCATTATCTGTTCCAATTCTTCCACTCAACAAATGTTTATATCCTCCAAACATTGTAAACTTTTTCTGCAAAACTATATATCCACCCACTAAAGAATGATTTGGTTCAGTAAGGTGATCATAAGAAAAGCCGCCCCAATAAATTTCTGAATAAGCAAGAAACCCAATACCTAAATCCGGGTATGAAATACTTTCAAAAGTAGGAACTTCGGTTGAAGCACCCATTTCATAATATAATTGGTCATTAAATCTTAATTTGAAAAAATCAATACTTCTTTGACCATAAGAGAATTGAATGGCTGGTCGAACATGAATCATTCTACTCACTCTTATATCATAAGTATATTGCAAACTTACACTAGTTGTTCCTAATCTGCCACTACCTGCTCTATCTCTAAAAAATAATAACCCAATACCACTATTCATATTGTGTAAATAATGATCTATTGAAAAAGCTGTTGTTACAAAAGCTCCTGGAATTGCAGGCCACTGGTCCCTAAAGTTTAAGATTGCTCTTGTGCCAATCACAGAACCGGCAAATGCAGGACAAGTATATAATGGAGTAGCATAAAATTGTGTAAAATGAGCATCTTGAGAATAAGATTTTATACTTATTATAAAAGTTATTAATAAAAATAATATGTATAATTTAATTTTACTCATTTATAGTATCATTTTTTTCCGGTTCAATAATTTTATATTTCCTCAAGCTAATATTTTTAAATAAATCTTTCATTCTTAATTTTTCTCTCATGTCAATTTCATCAACAAAACTAGCATAGCCTTCTGATTCCACAAATATTTTATATCTTTTACCGGGATATAATACCATTGTGTATTTTCCTGTTTTTTTGTTGGTATTATATATCCCTTGAAGTTCTTTTGTTTGATAATCTAATACTGTAATTACTGCCGGTAATTTCATGTATTTAGGATCATTTGTTGTTATTGTTCCTTTAAAAATCACATAATTTGATTTTTTATCAAATAACTCAGCTATAAATATATCCATATTTCCATTGTCTCTGTTTGAAGAAAAATAGCCATGTGTTTTATCTTCAGATACAACAAAATATATATCATCATAAACTGTATTTAATGGATATCCAATATTAATTGGTGCAGACCATCCATTTTCAGATTTTTCAGATTTAAAAATGTCATAAGCTCCCATACATTGATGTCCTTTTGAGCTAAAATACATAGTTTTACCATCCGGATGAATAAAAGGTGCATCGTCATCATAAGAAGTATTTATAACAGATCCTAAATTTTGAGCTTTGCTCCATGTACTGTCAGGCATTCTTGTAATTCTATATATATCTTTTCCACCATGTCCTCCCGGTCTGTTACTGGAAAAATAAACTGTATTTGCAGCAGGAGTATAAGTTGCACTTGTTTCTAGGCCATCACTTGAATTAATTTCGGTATCAAGCTTTTTTGGAATAGTCCATTGATTATTTATAAAAAATGTTTCATAAATATCACCTCCTGTCAATGCCGTATTTGTTCTGTATATTAACATCTTTTTGCCATCAAAAGATAAAGATACACATGCATCATGTGTATCACTGTTCACGGGTGAACCAATATTTTCAGGCTTGCTCCAATTATCATTTTCATATCTTGTTATATAAATATCTTCAAAAAATTCATTATTTGGATCTAATTTTCCACCTGTACTTCCCTTTCTCCTTGAAGTAAACATCATTATTGATTCTTTTGATGTAATAAGTGGCACATACTCAGATGCAGGAGTATTAATAATATCACCAATATCTTTAAACTTTGTAGTAACGGGATGCTTAATCATTTGCTTTGCGAACAATGATAATTCAGTGTAATAATTAATTTCATTATTTGAATATCTTTTCATCGAATTAGAGTTCTTATAAAAAAGATAATTATCAATTGCTTTATCAAAACACATCTTTAAATGAAAAATTCTTCCCAAATAAAAATATGAATCTACATACTCATTTTTAGCTTTTTCAAAATAATTAATTAAGTTCAATTTGTTTCTTTGAACAAAAAAACTGCAAACTCCCAGTTTGAAATTTACTTCAATATTAGTACTGTCTAGTTCATATAATTCTTTGTATATTGGAAGTGCTATATGATAATTTTCATAAATATAATATTCGTCAGCTTCAATTAGTTTTTGCTTGATAAGTTTATTAAAATCTGTAGATTGAGCTAATAATAAATTGCCAAAAACCAATAAAATAAATATGTAATAAACTTTTTTCATAAAATATTTTCTTTAATCATTAACTTTGTATTTATCTTAGCAATGTAACATCACCTGCTTGCATAAATGTTTGAGCATTTGAAAATTTTCCTTGTACTTTCCAAACATAAACATCTTGTTTACATAAAGTATTTCGATAATATCCATCCCAACCAATATTTGGGTCATCACTTTCAAATACTAATTCTCCCCACCTATTATATATGCTGAGTTTATATTCCATCACACCAGAATGTAGTGGATGAAAAATATTATTATCAAAAGCACCATGCAAATATTTACCCCCATTTGGCCCTGACTGACTTGGTGAAAATGCATTTGGGAACTCAATGTTACCGGTTGACTCCGCAACAACGGCTCTTAACATAGTATATGAATCTATGCAGCCTTTATTTGTTTCAACTTTTAAAGTAATATCATAAGTACCTTCCTCGTTATAATAATAAGATGGATTTTCTAAAACAGAAGTGCCTCCATCACCAAAGTCCCAAAAATACAAATCTCCAAAACTTGATAAATTTGTACACTTAATTAAATCATCGGGCAAATACACTACTGACGGAGAAACAGTAAAAAATGCTGTTGGGTTCTGATAAACTTCAATTTGAGAATCTCCCACATATTGATCAGAACCATTAGAATTTGTAACGGATAAAGTTACAGTATATAGACCGGGATTTGCGTATATATGGCTGGGATTTTCAAGGATTGAACTTGATCCATCACCAAAATCCCATATATATGACTCTGCATATAAACTATTATTTGAGAAATCTACTTCAAGCGGAGCACATCCTTGTGCACTTCCACTGAATTGAGCAATAGGTGGTGGAGCTGTTAATTCAATAGTTTGTATTGTTGTGTCAAAACAATGAGCACTATATACAAATAATGTAATATTATAACTTCCGTAATTATTATATCCATGGTTTACCGGATTTTGAACAAACAAAGAATCTCCATCGCCAAAAGCCCATATATAATTCCAATTTCCCGATGTTGTATTAGCAATGGAAACAGAAGTTGTTGGCGGTGTAAACATCTGACTTTGTGGGGCAACAACGAAAGATGCGTCCGGTGAAGGATAAATTGTTATTTGACTTGATACATAATCAATACATCCATATATCGAAGTTGCAGTTAGAGTAACATTATATATTAAATCAACTATACTGGTATTTTCAAAAATATGAACAGGGTCAGTATTTATTGAAGTATTTCCATCTCCAAAATTCCAAACATAATCTGATGCGCCAAAAGTCTGATTGAAAAATTCTATTGATAAGGGAGAACATCCTGCAGTATCGGATGTGTAATTTGCAATCACTTCAGGATAAACAGTAATAATATTTGATGTCGAATCCTTACAACCAAAACTATTTTCTACAACTAAATTTACTGTCAGGTTAATTGGATTACTAATAGAATTTATAAAAATATGATTAAAAGAAGAGTTTGGAGAATTACCTGTATTGCCATCTCCAAAATCCCAGTAATATAATAATGCCCCCGATGAATTATTATTAATTATTGCATTAAAAGAAGTACAACCTGAAGAACTTGCAAAACTGAAATCAGCAGTTGGTGAAGGATAAACGATAACTGTTCCTTGCATTGTATCCTGACAGCCATAAACTGAACTTACAATTAATTGAACATTGAAAAATTCTTGAACAGTATCTGTAACAGTGTATGTATGTGTAGGAGACATATCTGATGAAATCATCCCATCACCAAAATCCCATAAAAAGCTTGATGCTCCATTTGAAATATTACTAAAATTAATATTATGTGGTGTACAGCCTGCAGAATCCATTGTAAAGCCAGCAGTGATATCAGGATAAACCATTACAGAACTCATGATTGAATCTTTACATCCATAATAATTTTCAACAACTAATGTAACATAATAAGTTTGTGGTATTGCTCCAGAGTTATTATAAGTATGATAAACTAAAGTATCAGCAGAATTTGAATTTGCTCCATCTCCAAAAGTCCAGGTATATGTATCGCCACCGTTTGATTGATTAGTAAATATTGCATTAAATGGAGAACATTCTATTGTTGAATTAACAATAAAATCTGCATTAGGTGTTGGATATATCACAATCTGCTTGATTGAAGTATCAACACAACCAAAAATTGAAGTTGTAATTAAAGTAACAATATATGTTGTATCTTGATTTCCAGTATTTGAATAAGCATGAGACATAACATTCGTTCCCGTTTGAGAAGTAGCATCACCAAAATTCCAGTAATATGTTGAACCACCAGGATCAGCAAGGAATTGCACTAATGCAGGGCTGCAAGTTGTATCAGGGTCAATAGAAAAATCATTATGAGAATTTGGATAAACAGTAACAAACTGAGATGATGTATCTATACACCCAAAATTAGAAACTGCTAATAAATTAACTTCATAATACTGAATCAGAACTGTAGTATTAATAAAAGTATGTGTAGGATTATCTGTAGTGTCTAATGCTGAACCATCGCCATAATCCCATATATGCATTACTGAACCTGTTGATGTATTTGAAAAATTAACAGTATTTGGACTACATGCTGGTACTGCATCAGAAATAAAATCAGAGTTTGGTATTGGATGAATTGTTACATTATGTTTAATAGAATCGATACAACCATAAATTGATGTAGCAATTAAATTTACGGTATAAGTAATATCAGAACTTGTAGCATTATAATATATATGTGTAGGGTTAACATTTGTTGAAGTATTTCCATCTCCAAAATCCCAGTAATATGTAGTTCCACCAATTGTATTATTTACAAAAGGAACAATAAGAGGAGGACAAGCTGTAGTATCAACAGGATTAAATAATGGTGTAGGAACAAGGTCAAAACTTATTGTAACAAGACTACTATCAATACAAACTCCACTATTATTTTCCGTCCACATGAATGTATATGCACCATATGTGTCTACTGAAACATTTGAATTTGGCAAATTAATATTTGAAAAAATTGATAAGCCAGTTCCTGATTGTTGTGTCCAGTTTCCTATACCTACACTTGGGCTTGCATTTAAAAGATATGATAATCCGCAAATACTATCCCAAATTCCAGCATCTGCAATTGGTTGTTCAAAAAAGCTTATTATAACAGTATCTATATCTGTACATCCGGCACCAAAAGTTTCAGTCCATGTTAATTCATAAACTCCATAAATATTTACTGTTACACTTGTTGTTGGAGAATTTTGCACATTAAAACTTGCTGTTCCCGGTCCATTTATTTGGTTCCAACTACCGGCACCAATGCTTGGAATTGCATTTAAAGGATATGTATCACTACATATACTATCATCTATACCGGCATAGGCTACAGGATTTTCATAAACAGTAACAACTATATCATCGGTATCAGTACAACCATTATCATCGGTAACGGAATATGTTAAATTATATGTTCCAATAATTGATGAATTAAAGACAGGGTTTTGAATATTAGGATTATTTAAATACACAATATCGCCTGTCCATATATGAGTTATATAATTTCCTGTGCCACCCGATGGGTTCCCATTTAATGCTAAATCTCCATTAACACATGTTTCTGCCGGGTCGGGAATAATGTTTGCTATAACAGGGTTTACTGTAACCGTAACATTTTCGAAATTAGAACATCCGTTATCATCAGTTACCGTATATGTCATGCTATAGACTCCTTGTGTTGAAGTAAGAAAAGTAGGTGCTTGAATATTTGTGAAATTTAATGGTCCCGTATTTCCAGTCCATAAATGAGAAATTATATTACCATCGCCGGGAGTTGGATTTCCATCTAATAATAAAGGGTCGCCAGGACAAACTTCGGAATTAGCTGCAGGCAAAACATTCGGAATTGGTAATGCATAAACTGTAATGTCATAAGTATCAGTATCGGTACAACCATTACCATCTGTAACTGTATATGTAATTGTATGTATTCCCGGTCCTGCAACTGAAGGATTAAATGTGCCATTGTTCGAATTTGTTATGCCGGTACCAGACCATGTCCCACCGGTTGTAGCTGCATTAAGATTAACTGAAGGATCATTTGCACAAAATGGACCGGCAGGTGTTATTGTTGCATCAGGAATTGGAACTATTAATATTATTGCTGTTGTAATTACAGGAGGGAAATCACCATTTATTAAATCTGCCGGAGGTCCGGGTATTGAAGGATCATCATAAGGATTACAATAATTCCAGTTTCTTAAAGTTACTTCAAAAAATTCTCCAACCAAAGCAGTATTTGGAGCACAACATTCAAGGCTTATATTATTTGGAGCACCTGGACCTGTAACCGGACCCGGAAGCGGAACAACTGCACCAAAAAATGGATAAGCCTGAATAATTCCATCAACAGTAACATTATTTATTGTGAAATTTGTACCATATACCCATTGTGTCCAACGGGTAGGATTATTTATATTATCATTTTCAACAGGAGGGACACAATTAAATAAGCTTACATCCTGAAAATATGTACAACCATTACTGCCAACACATATTGGAAATACATCAGGGTCAATATCTATTTCTCCTCCATTTTCATCGTCAGTATCCCAAACTGTTACTGTTTGCTCCTGGATAGAGCTTGTGCATAAAACACCATCAACAATTAAAGTAGCACTTGGATTATATGTACATTGATTACCTCCGGGAGGATAAATATGAACTGCTGTTACTTGCCATTCCTGCAATGGAATGCTTGTATTTACGGCAGCAATTGTTTCAACATTACCATCATCCCAATCGTATTGAATTTCTATAAGTGTGCCTGCATCGTTAACTCCTCTATATGTAACTTCCCATGAAACTGTAACAGGAGCACATAAACCATCAGGAATCATATCATTAGCTTTTGATATTATATTACAATCCTGACCATAAAAAGCAATGGGGAAAAATACGAAAATTAATAATATTTTCAAATAATATTTAAAATAAGTAAAATTCATTCATATATTTTAATGTTTGTTTAATATATTTTACGCAAAATGATGTAAAATGTTATATATTATTTAAAATATTTTAAAAATTTATGCAACCAAGATAATAAAATAATTAATAAGATAAACTACAAAAATCATAAAATATCAAATTATAAATAATTATTAAAAATAACAAATAATACACAAAAACGATAAGAGTGTATACCCCTAATGTAGAGGAGGTTTAAATGACTAATGGAAAAATAATAATAAATTAAAAAAAGAAAAACTTTGTATTATTAAAAACATTTATAATTTTGTAACTTAATATAGTAATGTATCATTAAAACAAATAATTAAGGAAATTATGAAAAAGAAAAATTTTGTTTCTCTATTATCTTTAATAGTAGCTGTTGTTATTTTAAGCAGTTGTGGAGGATTAAAGAAAATGCAAAAATTAGCAAATACAGTACAATATACTGTTACACCTCCAATTTTAGAAATGCATGCCGATAGTGTGGAAGTTAGTATTTCAGGAAAATTTCCTGCAAAATATTTTCACAAAAGTGCAATTATTGAAGCTACTCCTGTATTAAAATATGAAGGAGGAGAAAAAGCTTATAAAGTTCAAAAACTACAAGGAGAAAAAGTTGAAGAAAACAACCCTGTTATTAGTTATGTAGATGGCGGGAGTTTTTCATATTTAGCAACAATTCCTTATGTTGATAATATGAAAATTTCTGATCTTGAAATCAGAATTCATGCAAAAATTAAAAAGAAAGAAGCAGATTTTGATCCAATTAAAATTGCTGATGGTGTAATTGCTACTCCTATTTTAGTGCAACCGGATGCTAAGGCAATTATTGGTAAGGATAAATTCCAAAGAATTATTTCTGATTCTAAAATTGCCGATATTCACTTTAAAATTCAACAAGCAGCAGTTCAGGGCTCGGAATTAAAAGCTGAAGATATTGTAGCTCTTAAAGAATATATTGCTGAAGCAAAAGAAAACGAAAGAAAAGAATTTAAAGGCGTTAGTATTTCTGCTTATGCTTCTCCTGACGGAGCACTTGACTTAAATACTAAACTATCAGACAAACGTGGCAAAGAAGCTGTGAAATTTGCAAATAAAGAATTTAAAAAAGTAGAAGAAGCCGAAAATGAAAATTTCATTAGTTCTACGACAACTCCTGAAGACTGGGATGGTTTTAAATCAGAATTACAATCTTCCGAATTAGCTGATAAAGATCTTATTTTAAGAGTTCTTTCAATGCACTCAGACCCAGAAATCAGAGAAAGAGAAATAAAGAATATGGCAAAAACATATCTTGAACTTGCGGACAAAGTATTACCAAAGCTTCGTCGTTCTAAGATAAATGTAAATGTTGACCTTATTGGTTATTCAGATGAAGAACTTGTTCAAATATTCAATGCTAAGCCAGATAGTTTAAATGTTGAAGAATTACTATTTACAGGTACTTTATTCGATGATTTTAACGATAAATTAAAAGTTTACAAAGCTGTGGCAGAAGTTTATCCTACTGACTGGAGAGGATTTAACAATGTTGGTTATGCTTATATTAATTTAGGTAAAATCTCTGATGCAAAGATAGCTTTTGAAAATGCTAAAAAATTAGATGCGAGCAATACTATTGTTCTTAATAATCTTGGTGTTTGTGCATTATTAGAAAATGATGTTGTAACAGCTGAAGAGTTTTTCACTTCTGCAACTGGTGCAGGTAGCGAAGTAAACTATAACTTAGGTATTGTTAATATTAAAAAAGCTGATTATCCTGCCGCTGTTAATTTCTTTGGAACTGCTTGTTCGTTCAATGCCGGATTAGCTAAATTATTAAACGATGATAATGATGGTGCTGTAAAAGCTGTTGACTGTGCAGAAAATAAGGATGATGCTATTAATTTCTATTTAAAAGCAATTGTTGGTGCAAGAAGTGCAAATACAGACCTAATGTTTAATAACCTTAGAGCTGCAATTAGCAAAGATGCCAAATGGAATGCTTATGCAAAAACAGACATGGAATTCTTTAAGTATTTTGATGATGATACATTTAAATCAGTAGTAAAATAATTCATACAATTAGATATAAAAAAAGCGGAACCAAATGGTTCCGCTTTTTTTATATAATTACAACTTAAAACATTCCGCCTCCACCAATATTAATTTCTTCTTCCTGCTGGCGTCTCTGGTAATTATTTATTCTGTAACTTAAACTTAAGCGTACAACGGGAGTTTCGTTTCGCATTGTAAAATCGGTATAAAAAGTAGGATTATCTAATATCAAATTATATTTAAACATATTAAACGGGTCGCGTACATTAAGTGTTAAAGTTGCTTTTCGTTTCATAAAATCGTGTCGTAATGCCAGCCCTCCGGTAATAAAGCTTTTTTGTTGTCCCTGCAATTCAATTGAAGGAGCATTATAGTAAACATTAAATTGCAATCTTGTGCTCTTGCCAAATTTTATGGTATTACTCAAATTAATTGTATATGTTATTGCGCTGGTATCAATTGGCGAACCACTTATTTCTCCATTAACATTATAATAGAAAATATTGGTTCCGGCATAAATACTCCACCATTTTTTAATCTGTATATTTCCTGCAAGTTCAAGACCTCCTGCTTTTGTCTGATTTAGATTAGCTTGCTGAATATACATAATAGTATCTACTACCGTAATGGTTTGTGTCATGGCATTGTTGTTTTGCCTGTAATATAAGCCTGCCGAAATAAATGAAGTTTTTATTCTTTTAAAATAATTGAATTCGTAAGAATCGATATATTCGGGTTCGAGTGCAGGGTTTCCTCTGCTTACTATCAGATTATCGGTATAATCTGGAAATGGATTTAAAAACCATGGCTGCGGACGGTTAATACGCCTGCTGTAACTCATCTGAAGTGTATGTCCTTTTTTCAATTCTTTTGAAACCGAGAAACTGGGAAAAAACTGAAATTTCTCGAAAAGATAATTTTCATTGCTTGTAAGTTGAGTTAATTCACGAAAGGTATATTCTGTTCTTAATCCCATTTTATACCCAAAGCCAAATATCTGGTTGCTGAAAGTGGCATATCCCGAGTAGATATCTCTAAAAAACTCCATTTTATTGCTGTAAACAGTATCTTGTGTCCATGAATCGGCATCTATATCATAATTTTCAAAAGAATAATCGAAATCGGTATTATAGAATTGTAATTGTCCGCCTGTTTCAAATTTTCCTGCTTTACCAACAGGTATTGTATAATCGAGTTTAAATCTGTAATCGTTATTAAGGTTGATATTTTGGGTTTGATGTCTATCAGGTATCAGTCCGGCTGAATTCCACGATGAAAGTGTAGTATATCTTTCTGCATCATTAGTTGTTAAACCATCCCAATTAGAATAATATGCCGAAAAATTAATTTCATGTCCTTCTTTCTTAAATTTCTTTTGCAGATTTAGATTCAAATTATAATAAAGACCATCAATATTAAATTCGTCGTTGGCAAGTTCGTAACGGTCGGTATTTGACATTCCTTCATTATAAAAATGATATGTTGACGAAAAATTCCTGTCCATCAAAAATTCCCCAACCGAGCTTGAAAGAGTAATTGTTGTTTTATCATCCAAATAATAATCGGCACCGCCTTTTACATTCCATCCGCCTCTGCCCATATTCCTGTAATTAGTTGATGTTGCAACTTGCGTAAGGGAATCGAAATAAGTTTTATTAAACAGATCCGTTTCCTGATAAGAAGGTTCATTATTATAATTAGCGCTTAAAAAGTAATTTACTTTACTTGTTCTGTAGTTTAGTATGAAATTGGTAGATCTTTTAAAATTAAGTTCTCTGCTTGTTCCGGCAGATACACTAAACATACCATTCATTCCTGTTTTGCTTTCCTTTTTCATAATCAGATTAATAATACCAGAAGTTCCGTCAGGGTCATATTTTGCCGATGGATTTGTAATAATCTCAATATTTTCGATAGCACTTGCGGGCATTTGTTTTAAAATATCGTTAGCGCCCATTACCGATGGTTTACCATCTATCAAAACAGTAAAACTTCCGCTTCCTCTTAGTGTAACATTGCCTTCGATATCTACATTTACAGATGGTACATTTTCCAAAACATCAGCTGCCGTACCTCCGGCTGCATTGGCATGTTTGCTTACATTAACAATTTTTTTATCTATCTTGTATTCTATATATGATTTCTCTTCAATAATTTCAGCGCCCTCAAGCATTTCAACTGCTTGTTCGATCTCTATTTTTTCAAGTTTGACAAATTTATTATCTTTTGATATTTCAATATCGGGAATAATTACTTTTTTGTAACCTATAAAATTTGCTTCAAGATAATATTTACCATAAGGAATTTTCGATATCATAAACACCCCGTTCTCATTGCTTATTGTACCATTAATCAAAGTTGAATCAAGCTGGCTGTATATTGCAATATTTGCATATTCAACAGGTGTTTCCTGCCCTTTATCCATTACCATTCCTGATATAACACCATCGCCTTTTGGTGCCGATTGCTGAGCATAAATACAAACTGATAAAAAGAGGAATAGAAAAGCGGTAATAATTCTCATAACAAATACTTTAATCAGAAACTTAATTTAATAACAAAGCTATGACGACTAACTTGGTTAATAGTTACAGACTATAATTAGTCTTTTAATTGTAATTCCTGATTTTGTGTTGAACTGAATAAAATGTTTTCGCATTTTGGCAGTTAGCAAATATGTTTATTAAATATTAATACCCTGTACTTTTGGTACAGGGTATTAGTTATAAAATAAAGTTTTGCCTTTTGTCCCTTTTGTACATTTTAGGCGGGGAGAGGGTTTTTTACTTAATAATTGTAATCTTTTTAGTTATTAATTTTTCACCAATAGTAATATATATCAAATATATTCCCGAATTATATTCTGAGAAATTAAGACTAATATTTCCTGTATCAACTTGTGATTTGGAAACATTTATTTCCCTTCCAAAAATATCGTAAACAGCTAGTTTGATATCAGAATTAACATTATCATTTACTTCTATATTAACAATATTGTTAGAAGGATTTGGATATATATTAATATTTTCCTCAATATCAATTTCTTCTACCTTTACAAGACAACCAATAAGCTCAATTCCAAGGGCTGTATTCAATGTGTCGCCTAACAATTCGGAAGGACACATCCAATCTGAACCTCTTTTAACGTACATAGTATTTTGTCCGCCAATTCCACGATTTGGTGCCATATAGATTGCAAAAGTATCAGCGGGTGTACTGTAAAGTAACTGGAAACCAACAAAAAATATTCCATTTACAGGTGCAGGATTATCAAATAAAATTGAATGATATAAATATGGAGTAAAGTCTCCTATCTGTACATCTTTTGTTTCAATTTCATTGCCGGGCCATCCTGTTGTGTCCGCATCCCACACAGTAAACTTTACTTTAGCATTCGATGATACAGAATAAGCTTTAATAACCGGAACTAACATTCCTTGCACATTACTAAATGTATAATTTGTAAATTTTTCTGCATATGCTTTTACGGTATAGCCATTGTGTCCGGGAAAATATCCCCATCTGCC
>Ga0307990_1001658_pt1 | contig 18483 bp, 22 predicted proteins | sample EllFjometagen129_FD_203168 | JGI IMG/M metagenome (GOLD analysis project Ga0307990, IMG submission 203168) | Marine microbial communities from Ellis Fjord, Antarctic Ocean - #129 | ecosystem: Environmental > Aquatic > Marine > Unclassified | place: Southern Ocean | collected 2014-10-08
AAGCTTCCTTAACTTTTTCGGTTTCTAATCCTTTTAAATATTTATTTAAAACAGAGTTCTGAAATAGGCTCATATATTTTTATCTTTTAGCAAATTTACTTTTATTCGGAGCATTGGCAAAAAAATACCTTCCCGATAAAAATACGGGACAAGCTGTTTGGTTTTTTAGGGTCGGTCATTTTCTGTGTCTGCAAAAAACCAAATTTGCTATTTGTGTGTTGGCTTTTCCCATTATTTGTCTTTTTTTTAAGCTTGTTTGTAACGTTCCGCGAATATGGTTCGCAACCACCCACTTGCAGGAAGGTTTTTAGTGATACGTATGTTTCCTTTTTTATTCATTTTTCCAAATAACCGGCAACAGGCTGTGGGCTATGATTTGCTATTATGGGCAGATTTATTTCTTTGTCACCGTTATGTATCTTATAGAATTTGCTCCAGATGGCATAGATTTTTCATAATAATCTTTTGTTATAGCACATTCAGATAAATATTGATTATATTCATCATGAGCTTCACTATCCGATACAATAAAATGAATATCAAACTTTTGTCCTTTATCTCCTCCTAATAATGCTACACCACTCCATTTATTATTTGGTTTAATCATAATTTCTCTTGTTTGAGGCCACCACCCATTAGACCCATGAGGATTTACAACAATCCAAAAATGTTTATCTTTTGGTAAATTATTACTTGAACCTGTCAAAGAAACAGGACTTAATTGTGCAGATTCGTCTTTCGATTCCTCAAATGTTATGCTTGGAATATCAAATGGTAATTCATCTGCTAACGAAAGTTCAACCTTTTGAAAGTTTTCTTTCCCAATAATTTTAACTGTTCCATTAAATTGCTTATATTTTTCTTTTGTAATAGAATAATCTTTATACCCTTTTTTCACTTTGTTAAAAACAACGATTCCATCACTTTTTGTTTGCTTAGTATTATTCTCAATTTTTACAATAGCATTGTTAAGAGGTTGATGTGTTTTGGAATCATAAACTTTGAATTCAAGAATCCTTTTTGGAAATAGTATTCCAGTAGTAATTAATGCTCCAATAATGATTCCAATGACCCCAATTATTGCTACAATAATCGTAATAGTATTTTTCTCCATGATTTCATATTTTTAAGTTAAGTGTATTTCCATTCTTAATTTGAAATAACCTTTAAGTATTTTATCAATCGTTTCCCCAAAAGTATTGAAAGAAATTGAATTTGAAAGAAAAACGGTTGACTTTTTTAAACGAAGCAGTGGGGGAATGATGGATAATACTGCATCCGTTAGAGTACTCGGTGTAAAATGTATTTCGGAAAAGGAATTTCGTGGGATGATTTGAAAGGGTTGATTTGGGAATGTGATTTTTTTTTAAACGTTCCGCAAATATGGCCCGCAGCCGCCCACTTGCAGGATGTTTATTAATTAGGGGCTGCTGTATAATTCGTAACACTTTGAATTTATTTCTATTACACAAATAATATTGCATTCTACTGCAAGGTTTTTTGCATGTATATTCAAAAAACCTTGCTTTTAATATTACGGTGCGCTGCACCTCTGTTCCATATTCCTACCATAAACTATAAATATTTTCGGTGCGCTACACCTCTCAAATTTCTTTCATTTCCAACATACTTATCAAATACTCCTATATTTAAGCGGCAGAGCCGCGCAATCTGCCGTCCGAAGGACGAGCATGCACGATCAGCGATCGGCATTTGTAGAAACTTCAATTACCCCCTGAGATATGTTAAGGTGCAGCCCGCCTTGCCGGACGAAGCAGGCGCACCGAAATATTACTATTCTGAGTTTTTCAGCAGACCCAAATCATTCGTATGTTTCCTTTTCTCCCGATAGCTATCAGCGATTTCCTTCCATTTTGTATTTTCGTATTAAATATTGTAACACGCCGATTTACTAAAGCATACTATTTCAATCTATAAAAATAGGTTTATTTTGCCCAATAGGTAAACCACATAATCCAGGATGCATAAAAAATCAAAGGGCAAATTATTGAATTAGCGAAAAGCAACACAGAAAATCCTTTTTTCAAAAAGTATAATACCAGTCCGAGAATCAGATTAATCCCGAACAATACTAATACAATTTCCAAAACTCCAAAAGCAGTGCTCGATTCAGGTTTCGTTAAATAGAACCAGATTCCTATAATTATTATTTCAATGATAGAAATCCCAATTCCGTACTTCACTATTTTATTATGTTCCATAATTGATAATTCTAATGGTTTTTCATTTTTTTCAAGATGTTTAACAAGCTTAAGGAGTTTTACAATGCAAGGGTCAATGGTTCACGATGTAGCTTTGTTCCTTTTTTAAGGTTTCTTTGGGTCAAAATCCGGTTGGTCTCCAGCACAAGTTGAAAAGCTTCCCTAAGATTACTTTTTGCTTCTTCAAGGGTTTCACCCTGGGAATTCACTCCGGGTATTTCTTCAATATATGCAGAATAAGCGCCCTCAGACATTTCAACATACACAGCAGTAAGCATAAAATCGTTTGATGTCATAACAATAAGTATAAAGATCTATTACAAAGTTACACTTTCTTGTTTTAAACCTAAGTAAATAAACTGGTAATTTTCTTAAAAGAAAAGGTTCTACTACTATTTTAGTGGAAAGAAACTTTTCATACCAAATTTCTTTAAACAACAAAATTGCCAATTCAAAATTAATCAAACCTTATTAAAAAAACCAACCTTAGTAGAGCGGATGAAACCCCGAAGAGATCACAACCCTGCCTCGTGGCAAGGCGGGCTTATTACCTTATTTTTCAAGCGTTAACCACTATTTTGAATAAGTTAATGCCATTGGCATCCCGATGGGATAAGGTTGGATTTCAAATGTGGAATATTTTTTCTACTAAGGTAAAATATTAAAGAATAAGGTTTTGTTTTTCCATATCATTCAATTATCTATAATCAAAACTCCCACTCCGGGGTTTGGCTTCCACAATATTTTATCCATATTGATCCATGCAAATTGGAAAAGGACCAAACCCCAAAATCCATTAGGGGACTTTCCCAAACTAAACTTACCCTCTATGCCCCACAAAAAAATATCATAACACTGTCATTGGTAGTTCCAAACCCCTGAAAAAGATGCCACAAAGTAAAATGTCAAAGGAATAGATTTCTCCCGGCAAAACTTGCTTCGCTGCGTTTTTTGGTCGAAATGACCCCGTCGATGGGTTGATTTGGGAGGAGGGGAACCGGGCGCTTCGCACCCGCTTTCTTTCACCCCAACAAACCTGCCAAAGCTCTGTCACCTCGAAGGAGCGAAGCGACTGAGAGGTCTGTTTAATAATAAGGTTTTCTGCCATTTACACAAACATGTCATTGGTACTGAAGGGAGAAATCTGTTTCAAGTGACATCCATTATTTACATCCACGAAAGTAGCAGTAGAACCATTTATGGTAATTGACCATCACGTAATCGATAAAGTTGCTGAGACAAATAGCTTCTTGTTTCCTGGTCGGTCTCAGTTTTTAATCTTTTAATCAGCTCCAAATACTTTGACTTTATTTTTTCGAATCTTTCAGATTTTTCGAAGTTAGCAAGCCAGGCGGTAAAGTCAGTGAATTCGGATTGATTATGGGAATAAGCCAGGTCTTCGGCAAACTTAATTTTATACAGGTCTGAATCCTCATGTTGTTCGAGGGGTACTATTGGTCTTTCAAAGAATTTGTCGAAGAGGTACTCATTCGCAAAATAAGTTTGGATAGCTTTGGTTTCAGCATCTTTTAATTTTCCATTTTTATAGAGGACAATTGTCCATTCGAACAAAAACTCCGGCGCACCTCCATCGTCAGGAAAGTTTTTGTTGAACCATCTAAAATAAGTCATCCCACCTTTATAATCCAGAATTTTTAAATACAATTCAGGTGGAACGTAACGCAATCCCCGGCCATCGTGATAACCACCCCACAATCTTTTCTCATCATAAATGGCTTTTCTGATGGCTTTAATCTTTTTCTGAATTCTTTCAATTTGCTTTGGTGTCATACTATTTTCGAGTTATAAAATTAACCTGCAAAGTTTTTTATAATAACCAGATACCGGAATTTATTTACCCAACTACATGTTCCTTACAAAAATACTGATATAATTTGGTGATTTGTAATAGTTGATTTCATGCATGACTGGCTGTTCAAGCTTAAAAACACTATTTTGTTGAATGACTTCCAGCACCTCCTTAGCAAGCTCACTTTCCCCGGGTTCAAAGCGGATTTGGTTAGCGCTAATCCTATAACCGACTTGTGCATTTACTTCTTTGGGTAATAATCGCAGCCGCACAGTATTTTCAGGGTAACGTTTTTCGAGCAACTTTACTATTTTTTCGGCCCTTGGTTTTGCTTCATCCACGATGTCATCGAGGTAAAAAACATCTATCTTGTAGCCAATTGAAGAAGCTGATGGCTTTACCATGTCTTTCTGCTCAGAGGAAAACTGATCTATTTTTTCCTGAACCGCGATTAATTGTTTGGAATTTGAGCTGGCAAAGAGCACAGTTTTTAGTTTTTCCCTGAAAAGGGTATCGTCCTTAAGCATTTCGTTTATAACAATCAATGTGGCATTTTGAAGCGCAGAGTCTTTTTTGGTGATGGCTTCTTTTACTTCGGAGTAAATCATCATTTTCAGATTATTATCAAATTCTTTTACACGGAGTTCATTCTCAATCTGTTTCGACAAATAGTCCAACTCATTAGCATTTTGTTGCAATTTATCGTTGTTTACCTTAAACATAAAACCATACACGATGGCAATAATGGCAAACAAGGGCGTTACCCATTTGGAATTCAATTTTTCGAGAAATGATTTTTTGTCAGTTTCCATTTTGTTAAGATTTAGTATTTTTCAGATAGTATAGAAACAGCATTTTGGGTGAATTTGTTAACAAAGCCCAACGATTTATCGGATTAATGTTAATAAGTTGATGTTTATTACTGAGCCCAGCATAAAAAGCCATAAGACCCCTAAATCCCCCGCCTAGCCAGCGAGGCTGGCCTGATGGGGACTTTTCCAAACTTCTGACTTTTTAGAATGAACTCATTACTGTAGTGCAAGGTAAAGCAATGTGAATAAAGCTTTACCTGATAAACATGCCTTTTTCAGCCCTGTGCTACGCTCATGGATTATCATTGAATTATCAGTGTTTTATGAATCACTTTCTCATCAAGGAAGATTTTTAGAATATAATGACCAGGTCTCAGGGCTGATAAATCAAGTTGAAAAGTCGATATATTTTCTCCTCCGCAAACTCTACTTTCATCCACCAATTTTCCATTTACATCAACGATTTGATAAAAAAGATGATCGTGTTTTTCACTTGAGTTGATTGTTAATTGATAAATCCCATTTCCGGGGTTTGGATACAAAGCAACAATTAGCTGCCTGTTGATATCTTCCGATGAACTGATTACAATATTAAGCGTATCGAAAGCAAAGTCGTTATAACAAGCATTTTCGATGGATTGGCTTACGATAAAATTACCGCTTTCGGTGTAGCTATGTGTTGGATTCTGAAGGTATGAAGTTTCATTATCCCCAAAATCCCATAAAAATGTTTCGGCGTTTAAGGCATTGTCAAAAAAGCTGTATGTATTTTCAATTGCGGAATAAGAAAACCCTGCAAAAGCAATGTTGCCATAATCAAACCAGCTTTCCCATCCCAGATTGTAATTAATATTTGTGTAGGGATCAAAAAAAGTAAAGTTATAAGTTTCGCTTAAAACAACATCTTCGGCCATTTGCTGCAAAAATACAGCTTCACTTTCCAGAAGCCCGGCAAAATATCGCGAGCCAAGCGGCGACTTTTGAAACATGGTGGCATACATTACACATGCCGTTAAATACGTCCCCGCCAACGAAGGGTGGCTGTTGTCGGTGGAGTACAAATTAATGAGGCTGTCGGAATCGTTATCCATGGCTTGTTTCCACACCAATCCAACCGGGGCAATTGTTGAACCATTTTGTTCGGCCATGGTCATATACCCGGCCACCAGCCTTTCCTGCATACCCAAAAATGTACACACAGGCGGCCAGGCTTCACAATTTTGCTGATCGCCGTACTTTCTCCCCCAGGTCAAATAGAACACTGTTTCGGTGCAGGCGAAGTTCGATTTAATCGAGTCATTTAATATCACCGCAAAGGGCAAAACTTCGGTAGCAAGTTCAGCCGGGTGCAAAGAGGGCTCCTGGCTTTGCGCCTGGATAACTACAAAATCCCAATCTCTGTCACTGATTTTTGCCAGTGTTGTTGTATTTGTTGCATGATTCATCAGGCGGAATCCACCGGGGGTATTGCTGTCGAAATAAACCGAATCGCCAAGCGACAAGGCCAAATCTGAAATTTTATCCGGTAAAGAATTTACGGCAGTATAACTGTTGCCGAGGAAAAGTATCTTTTTTACCTGACCTACGAGCAGGGTATTGGAAAATATTATTACAAAAATGAAAATGGCTTTAATTGTTTTCATAATTTTAAAAGTGTCAGCTTTCAATTATTCAGTTCTGTTGGTGTGCCTAAAATTAGAGCCTGTCTTTTTAGTAAAGTTTCCCGCAGACCTGCCTGCCGACCCGCTTCGCCGGAGCTACAGCGAAACCAGCCTTGACGGCAGGCAGGTTGGCGGGAATTTTTTTCTTTCCATGATAAAGGCCGACTATATGGACTCGCACAATTTAGTGTCGGTCAATAAATTCGTTACCCGCCACGCACCCCTCTAACTCCCCTGAAGGGGAGAACCACCCAACGCACTGGCAGCGGGGGTTTTCCCCTTAAGGGGACTAAGGGGTCGCGTGTGCAAAATCAAAAAAGAGCGGACTTTATGGCCAAGCATGATTTTATGTTCGGTTAACGTTGCATAAACATTTTGCGTAGTGGATGGCCCGAAATGAATCTCCGAATCTTCAACATTCAGGTAATCGGCCATTCTTTTATATGAAGCCTCCATCAATCTCCCGGCCAGCCTTGAGGCCGGATAAGGATAATTGACCTGCACCTTGTTTTTCATGTAAAAGCTGGTGAGGCGATTTATAAATTGAACACAAGGATAAGAGCCGCCGGTATTTTCAAAAAAAGCCCAGCCCTCCAGCGCAGGTTTCGAAAAGGCGGGAAATTGTGAGCGAACAAATTCCAGATCAAGTTTCATAACAATATTGTCGGTTTAAATCATTCATTTAAAATAGGCCTGCAAGATAGCAATTATGGAAATGAAAGTTTACTTGCTTCAATAGTCATTGAATCATTTAATGGATTGATAGACTTAGCAAAATCTTTTTTACGGAAGGGCTTTAAAGATCACGGAAATGGAAAAAGTTCTGTTTAAATAACAAAATTGTAGAGACGCACAATTTACGAGTCTTGTTTATAATAATTCAAATTTACGTTTTACTTTCACATATTTACGTTGCATTCTTTGTTCTTGCTTTGTTTCTGTTTTGGATATTGCTTTATCCAGGAAACTAATGGTGGTGCCATTTGGGATATCATCTAATAGTTCTGGATTTTGAATTATGCTTTCTACAAAATCCAGTCCTGTAGTCAAATCCCTTTTAATTATTTCATCATTTCGCATTATCTTAATTTTTTGGTTCTACTACCATTTTTGTGGATACAATATCGTACATGAAAGAACAGATTTCTCAGTCGCTACGCTCCATCGAAATGACCCCGTCCACGGGTTGATTTGGGAGGAGCTTGCTGCCTGCCCCGACCATTCGGGGACTGAGACCCGCTTCGCAGCGAGGCGAGCCTGCCTCGCCTTTAGGTTAGGCCAACTGTGAGCGGCCCGCTTCGCCAGCGAGGCGAGCAAGACGGGGGTCTGTTTAATAGCTAAATTTTCAGTGTCTTAAGCGAACATGTCATTGGTAACCGCCAACCAGCGGTGAGAAATCTATTAACAATATTTCATCAGAAAAAGAATAAATATAGTTCATTTAACAATACCTATCCATGAAATTCGCAGTAGTACCACTTTTTTTTAAGCCGATTATTATTAATTAGTTAGAGTTTTAAACACCGCGTATTGTATCAATCGCTCCTTATCCTTCCTTTGAAAGGTGTGCAGTAATTCAAACCTTTTATCACCGCTTAATTGCTCCAATGTAATTCCTCCTTCCACTACACTAAACCATTCATCCCATATAATGATTGTTTCAGGATTTACTTTGTCAGTATTTAAGTGCTGTATTTCTCTATGTTGCTCTGCATCAAAAGGATCAACATTTAAGGCCAAACTCAAATAAGGATGGGAATAATAAATAGTATATGCCGGGTAATCCGGAATCTTCTCTTCAAGAAACGGGACGAGCTCTTCATCAATCAATTTGTTTTCTTCCAGCACAAACATTTCAGCTTCAAAAACAACACCCTGGGGGCGATGCGTACACGGGTAAAAACAGATTAACAATGTATATCCGGCTAACAGTGAATATTTGAGTATTGGCTTTTGAATCCTGTCGGTAATTGCCTGGAGTCCGATTAAGGATATGATAGCTATTGAGAGAACTACTGCAATTAATACCCTGGGCAAACCCATCGAATTAAAAATACCCAGCCACCAGAAAAAAGTGTGCGCTAAAAATAGTATCAAAAACGAACCCAATATCAGCAACACTTTTACATTATTGGTTTTATTTATGCCTTTGCGCAAAAGAATGTAAAGCAGGTTTAGCGATCCAATTATTAACAGGAAGTAAATGGGTTTTTCGATTACATAATTTAACCTGTGTACGAAATCCAATAATTCACCACTTCCATAAGGACTTCCAAGATTAGCATAGGGAATTTTATTGAAAACCCAAAGTAAATCTTTATAATAAAAAGCTCCTGCAACTGAATAAATCAGTTGGCCTGTAAGTAAATAAGGCAGCAGTTTATATTTTTTATTGAAGAGACAATACAGCCCGAAAATCCCTATGATTAATAATCCTTCCGAGCGAATTAGCGGCAAGAACGAAATGACTATCAATGCAGAAATATCTTTTGACTTGCTTACCAGGTAGATTCCAATAACCAGGAAAAGACCAAACAAATACTCAGTAAGTCCTGAAAAAATCAGTTTAAAATATAAGGGGGCGAAAAGTATAAATACAAAAACAAGCCAACCATTTTTAATCTTAAGGTTTCGGGCGGTATAAAAAGTAAACAGGGCAGTTAGGGTAGCACAGATACTGTTAAAAATCACCATACCTTTAAATCCAAATTGTGCAAATGGGGCAGTTAATAATACAAAGACAGGTTTTGCCCAATGGTGAAAAAAGAATTGTGGATACTGAAACGAATAATGTGAGTACAGGTAATGGCTAATGCTATCACCCGCATCGCCAGTAGTGTTTGTAATAAAGGCAATCAAAAGCAAGACAACAAATACGAACAATGATAGAATTATTTCCGGTTTAAATATTTTTTTCATTTTTGATTACAGCTTTTTTTGCTTGCCATTACTAATACAAAATGTTGGGTTTCGCTATTATTTCTGCCTTGGTACAAAAAGTCTTTTATAAGTTTTTTGCTTATTCCCAAAAACATCTTCATACTCAAATTTTATTTCAATTCCTGATAATTCTTCTTCAAAGCAGTTCATAATTTCTTCATAATTCAGTTTCATTTTTTCAACATCGTTTTTTTCAATTCTGCCTAAGAACCTCACCTCTCCAGATTTTAAATAATATTTTTCTTCCATGAAATTTGACCAAGCAGTCCAACTATTCTCTGGTATAGAGAATAGTTTCCTAAAATCATTAGTCTGGTTTCCACTTTTTTTTAATTCAATTCCTTTAATTACCGCTGTCCCCATACCAAAATTCTCTATTTTTCACACCACAAAACCTTTTTTTCTTATATCTTATGGATGATAGCAAAGGTTTAACATTATTTGTAGCAATTCTTTCAGATAATTTTATCGAATCTTTTGCTGTTTTAATTGTTAGTCTCAATGAAATAATTGCAATAAAAACCGCAAAGATCGCTGTGATTGTTGTAAATATATCTGTCCAAATTATTTCGCTTAGTATCATGCTATATTGATTTTAATTAAACCCATCGGTTGGTGTATGGGTAGTGGCGGATTCCGAAGCACTTTGCCTTCAAATTACTACTAATTTTCTTTATTTGCATAATCCTTCAATTTAAGATGAAACCCGCATTAAATATAGCCTTTGGTATGCGTACGGCTTTTTTTTTCAGTCGATTAAACTTGGTATCCAAGAAATTCAATATTGAAATTTATTTTTGCATCCAGTGCTCTAAAAACTTTCAAAATCGTTTCAAATCTTGCATCGGTCAAATGGTTCTCAATTTTAGAAATTTGAGCTTTTTTAACCCCAACTAATTTTCCAAGTTGTTCTTGAGTCAATTTTTTTTCTTCCCTGATTTTTTTAATGGTTTGTCCTAAAATATCAAGTCGCAATTCTTCCTCAAATTCATCCCTTTCTTTTGTCCCATTAATTCCGATATGTTGGTCAACCATTTCGTCTAAACTTTTTCTCCTTAAATTTTCACTTTTCATGTTCTTTATTTTTTAGTTCAAAATAGATTTTTCGTATTTCTTCGGCTCTTTTTATTTCACTTTTTGGTGTCTTTTTAGTTTTCTTAATAATTCCATGAGTTGCTAAAACAAGTGTTTCCTTGTCATCCATTTTATCCCAAAACGCAAAAAGTCGATAATTCTTTTTGTCAAACAGTGTTCTGAATTCCCAAATATTTTCATTTAGTTTTTTTAATAATTTAGGGTCGTTGACTAAGCGAGACTTTTTCAAATTGTAGTAAATCTTTTTACGTGCTTTTATTTCGACCGAATCCATGAAATCAATTGCTTCGTTTAAAAACTCGATATTAAATTTTTCTTCCATTCAAAAATCTTTCTACAAAAGTAAAGGTTTCTTGTTTAGGAAACAAGTAGGTTTAAAAAAATCCAGTTTCTTGTCTTTTTCTAAGCTTGGGCATAACTATTAGACTAAGAATAGTAGCCGACTACGGAAGTAGAATTTTTAAATTTACTACTAATTTTATGAGGGATACAATGCTCATATTTTCAACTTTCCCGGCGATTATTTTTATACTTTATCAGCGGTTGGCATTTAATCATTTATTTTTATCTTTTTCATTTCGGCAATTACGGTTTCAATATCTGTCGAATTTGTGCGCCAATTAACAAAAGAAGCCCTCATATCTTGCGTTTCATTCAGCATGGTTGCCGTCATAAATACCTTTCCCGAATCATTTAATGCAGCCAAGAAACTCAGTACTTTGTTCCCGTTCTTTTCGCCTTTTAAAGTAAAGCAAACATTATTTAATCTTACCGGAGCAAGTAATTCAAAGGTTTCACTTTTTTCGATAAAATCACCTAAAAGTCTTGCCATTTCTACTGAATCCTCAACAATGTCCTGGTATCCTTTTTTTCCATAAGCAGTTAGCGAAAACCATGCGGGTAATGCTTTTAGTCGTCTTGAGTTTTCGGGTAAGAAATTTAAATAGTTAAAGTCTTCAGCCGGATTGCCTAAATATGGTGCATTTGAATTCTGAAAAGTTTCCATTTGCAATACTTTGTGATTTTCATTTACTAAATAAACAGCACTTTCATAAGGTACATTTAACCATTTATGGCAGTCAATTGTTATGCTGTCGGCCGTTTCCCAACCTTTTATTAAATGTTTGTATTTTGGAGAACAGGCTGCAAATGCTCCAAACGCACCATCGATATGCCACCAAAAATTGTATTTTTCTTTCAGTTTTGAGATGGCTTCAAAATCATCAAAATCGGCTGTGTTTACGGTTCCTGCACTCGAAATAAGTATAAAAGGCCGTCCTTTTAGTTCATCAATTTTAAGCTTCAAATCTTCAATGTCAATAGATTCTCTATTTCCTTCTTCAATCTTAACTTTTTCAAAATTATTACTACCTATACCCAACATCGACAAGGTTTTTAAAACAGAAGAATGCGGGACTGCCGATAGGATTTTTATTTTCCCCGAAACTCCATTTTTAGCAAAATCTTTTCCTGATTCTTTTCCAATCCACTGCCGTGCAACTGCAAGGCAAGTAAAATTTGACATTGTTGCACCGGTAACAAAACCTCCTAAAAAATCATTCGGAAGATTAAATAAGTCTAAAAGTAGTTTTATTGTCTCTTTTTCAATTAGCATTGAAATATCACCTTGCGCGTTGATTGTTTGAGGATTTTGGTCGTAAATTGTTGCCAACCAATCACCAATAATCGAAGCAGGAGTAGCGCCCCCTATTACATAACCTAAATATCTTGATCCTGTTGATGCAACCATTAAATCCTCAAATTTTTCGTTAAACAGTTTAAGTGTGTCAAGTCCGCCCAAACCTGTTTTATTTAGCTTCGTGCAGTCAAGCTCAATTACATTTGTTGAAGTCTTCCTCTCGTTAATGTTTTTCAAATAATCAAGCCCTTGAAGTTTTACTTTCTCAAGTAGCGCATCAAGATTCTTCATATCATATTCTAATTGTTTATTCATTTTTGATTGCAGTATGTTTTGCTTGCCGCTTACGGTAAACTATAAATTGTGTGGCGGTTGTGGTGTGCATCCTTTTCAGCCTGCACCGAAGTACATTAGGGACACAAACGCCCAAAAACCTTTTGAAAACCGCCATGAAATTTACAGAATGTTGCCATAAGTACTTCTTTCTTTCGCTGCTACAAGTCCAGCGATAATTCAAAACTACCTCCAAGTCCTTCCCGGATAATTCGTATTAAGGTCGATAATCGAATATCGCTCGCATTGTTCTCAATTCGGGAAATGTAGTTTTTGGTGATCCCGACCTTGTCTGCCAATTGCTGTTGGGTCAATTTTTGTTTTTTTCGTGCCTCTTGAATCAACACACCAATTCGGAAAGTCTCGAATTCCTCTTCGAATTTCTCCCTAGATTCTGTTCCTTTCTCACCATATTTTTGGTTGATATGTTCTTTCCAGCTTTTTGCGTTCTTATTTGTTTTCATAATACCTCTTTTTGAGCATTTCGGCTTTCTTGATTTCTTTTCTCTGTGTTTTTTGAGCCTTTTTTTGGAAACCGTTAAGTAAAAGGACAAAGTTTCCTTTGTCGAAAAAACAGAACACTCTGTAAATTCCGTTTCCTGCTTTTACACGAATTTCCCAAAGTCAATTAGTTCCTGTTATATGGTCGAAATATTGTTTGGGAACTATTTTTGTCCGTTCGATTAGGGAAATTGTCCAGTCGAACTTTTCCTGAATTTTTAAGTCCAATTTGTTGTAAAAATTCCAAAAGTAGTTTTCAAACGGTATTATTTCTCTTTGAAATTCGCTCAATTCCGTTATGTTTTTAAGTTCGACACAAAGTTACCTAAAAAGGCAATATTTCCCAATTAAGTTGAAAATTTTGTTGCAAAGGCGGATTTTCAGTATTACCGCCAACGGTTTGGTTATGAGCAGTGCGGGGATTTTTTACGGTAATCATTCAACCTACCACAATGTTTGTTTCTTGTTCACATTTTCAATTTACACAGTCGCCCCGCATTGCTTATAGCCTATTTGTTACCCACTGTTTTTATTTAAGTCTAATGCTATTTTCAACATTTTATCAATTTCAGTCAAAGTATCATAATTAACAACACCTAATTCACCTGTAAATATTAATTTATTTAATGTCGCGAGTTTATCTAATTTAATTAAAGATTTTTTCTTTAAACCAGAATTTAAAAAATCTTTTCTTTTAGAATCAAACAACAAATCTGTTTCAGATAATTCATTTGGAATTACTGATGATATAAAAGCCACAATCACATCTGTTTTGTATTTTGAATACTTCGAAATCACTACAGCGGGTCTTCTTTTTGAAGATGTTAAATCTGTGAAAGGGAAAAGAGTTAGAATAATAGTTCCTCTTACCATTTTAGTATTTTACCTTTAGGTCGTTATCTGTATAAATATCTTCTTCTTCATTATTTAGAAAATCAAAAGCACCTCCCTCTTGTGCAATTAAATGAAATTCATCTGATGTAAAATCTTCAGTTGGATCCTCTAAAAATGTTATTATCACCTTTTTAGGAGATTTTATCAGAATTATATCAAATACTTTTAATTCTTTACCATCATATATTCCTTGAATACTTAACATAATCTAAAATTTTAGTTTGATACAAAATTAGTCAAAATTATTCATTTTCAAAATAGTGGGTAACGTCCTGCAAATATGGCTCTCAGCCGCCCACTTGCAGGAAGGTTTTTAGTGATTCATAAGTTTCCTTTTCTCCCGATGGCTCCCAATGGCTTCCGATAGCTATCGGGACGGGACGGGATCATTTTTCAAGGTGACCGCTAAGCGGCTGTGTGCAATGATTTGCTGTTAGCAAACGTATTTTATTGCAGTTCTAATGATAAATATGTTGTGTCCAATGGTATTAGGTCAACTTCATCAATGATTTCATAATATGTAGAATCATATTGAAAATATTGTTTACTTCTAGAAATAGAAATATGATGATTATAATCGTACAGATATTTTTCAACAATAGTAGTATCAAAATATCCTGGAGGAAGATAATAACGACGGTAGCTTAAATAATCAATTGGCTCTATGGTAAAATTTGTATTAGTTAATAACAGATAATTATCGAAATCATTATTCTCTAGTTCAGAATGTATATACAATTTGAGTAAGCTTTCTCTACCAATAATTACTGTGTCAATATTGACATTTGTTTTAGATATTTGTTTTGGAATTACTATTATATACTTACCTGAAGACCAGGCTGTATATCTATCCTTTTCGGCACTGACAGTGTAGGTATTGTAATCATTGCCATCAAACGAAAAGTTATAAAAACAGTTAATATCAGTCACGGTTGAATCTTTCACAGATGTGAAACTTCTTGTATCATTTACTCTAATAAGCTTTACTGTCGCATTTGATAACGGGTTTTTATCTTTCGCGTCTATCACAATACCTTCAAACTGAACAAGGGTGTCAACTTGCTTTTCACAAGAACTTAGAATGACTAATAAGAATACACTAAAAAATATTTTAATTTTCATATTTGTTATTGTTTATAATTGACACAACCATTTTTTCATTTCCGGTTTAATTCATTAGTTCTCTTTTTCATGTTTTCTTTTAACTCTAAGTAAAATTGATATCTTGTAAAGTCGTTTTAATGAATGAAATTCTACTCATTGGAGTTCTGCTTATGTTTGCTAACGTTCCGCAAATATGGCTCGCCGCCGTTCACTTGCAGAAAGTTTATTAAAGATTCGTATGTTTCCTTTTCCACTCATTTTTCCAGATGCCCGCTAACCGGCTGTGTGCCATGATTTGCTGTTAGGCACTGCATTAATTCTTCATTATTTTTCTAATGATAATTTCGTTGTCACAAGTTGTAATCTTAACAAAATATATCCCATTGGATAGGTCTGAAATATCAATACTCTTTTTTAATTCAGTACAAGTTTTTAATAAAACTCCCATTATATTTACTATTTCTATTTTCGATATTTCAATATTATTTCGTTCAATATTAATTTGCCTGGTTGCCGGATTTGGCCAAATATTAATTATTGCTTCTTTTTTTAATTCTTCATTTGTTTTAACAATTATGCCCTTTTTATAAACTAAACAAATGTCTTGCTCAAAGTCAGGATTTATTTGATGGTAATTTATCACAATTGAGTCTGCTAAAAGGGATCCACTACCCGAATAACTTAAGTATCCACTAGAAACTTGATAAGATATAGCTTGATAACGTATCTGGGTGTGAGCAATGTCTTACACCATAAATACCCACATAATCTGAAGCACATTGAGGAAAAGCTCCTTTCATTAAAATTACTAATAGAATAAATGCAAATTGTTTTTTCATTTTTGAATTTTTTTATGTTGTGCCCAACGGTTGAGGCTATATGCAGTAAGGGATTGCGGGCTACTCTCCTGTCCACCGACACGAAATTTTATGCGGGGCAGAACGCTTGAATAACCACTGAAACCCTTATTGCATATAACCTTTGTTACCGCCTGGTGTTCTGTCTTCCAGTCTAGTAAACCATTGTCATTATTCAGTTTCCGTTTCAATGTCATTTTACTTTCTTTCTTTTCTGTCGGCTCGTGTGTCAGCGTTTTGTATTTTTTAAAGTGTCGGCAAAATCCGCCAACTGGTGGACAATTTCTCTCTGTGAGTTGGCGTTGTAAGATTTATTCATTGTTCAATAATCTTCCAATAGCCAGTCTTGTCACTCCCTATACGTTCTAATATTCCATTCTCTTTAAGTTCTTTTATTTTCCGTTTTGCAGTGCTTAAACTTATATTCAATCGTTCACTAATTTCGGCGGCTGTTATTTTATTATTTTGCTTTATCAAATAAAATACAGTGTCATTTACAGTGTCATTTTGCGTTTTTACAGTGTCATTTACAAGGGGAACGTAATGAATGTGCATTTCATGGTTTTTTAGCACATAATTTTCTTGATGAAGTAAGTTTAAAAGAAAACGGATAAGATATTTATCGGTTTTGTAAATGCCTTTTGACAAATCTTCGTAATTAGCCCGCACAAGTGCATTGCGGAAATACCACGAATGCTTAGCAAACAAATCATTATTTACCTCTTTAAAACCAAGTTTGCGAAGGTATTTTATTAAAAAAATTGCCGTTGTTCTTGTGTTTCCTTCTCCAAAAATGTGAATTTGCCACAAGTAGGAAATAAATTGTGCTATATGTTCTATAATTTCTTGTTGGCTTAAACCGCTGTAACTAAATACTTTTTCTTGCTGAAAATCGTACTCCAACGTGGCTTGCAAACTTTCGGCACTGGCATACAAAACCGTTTCTCCATTTAAAACCCATTCTAGTTTTGTGATGTTGTAATCACGGATTTTGCCTGCGTGAATGTAAATGCCCTGAAACAGCCTGCGATGAATAGTAAGGTATTCGGCTGGCGAAAACGTAAATGTTTTTTCGCCCAAAATTTCTGTAATACGTGCCGAAACTTTGTCCGCTTCTTCTGTACGGGTTTCGTCATTTTTTACGGGGTGCTGTTTGTAATAACTGTCTATTCGTTGTTTTACTTCTTCAATGGTAATGTAACCTTCAATGTTTTGTCTGGCAGTTTCTATGAGATAGTCAGATGGTTTTAGCCCGTCAACTTGTTGCAAGCCAATAGCCGTTTTCCAAACTTTTGCTTTTTCTGCTTTGTTTGGCTCACCCTGTCGTATGTATTCTTCAAAATTATCCATTGTCTGAACTATGATTTACTTTTCAATCTTAGTACTATCGTCTGTCTTTTTACACTTGGCGGTAACGTTACGGCTATGCTGCGCACCGCTTTAATATTTCTAATTTTTCTGTTACAAACATACTTTATTAATACGGATAAACTCCATATTTACAGTGAATTGCGGTATGCAGTATAGGTATTGTAGCATTAGGCATTTATTAAATTTACGAAACTTTCTGGGGTTAATACTCCTATTTCACTTTTCTTATAGTCTTTAACATTTCGTGTGACAATGACTTCTATTTCTCCATAATTTATTGCGGCAAAGTTTTGCAAAGCATCTTCAAAATCCTTAAATTCTGAATTTAATGCTTTTTCAATTACCAGTCTGTCCATTTGCAGAACATGTGTTATTGTCAATAATAATTTTATTTTTTCAATAACTTTTTCATGTTTTGCAGTCCTACGTAATAAATAGTAAGTATTGCTAATTATTACGGGTGTAATGAATCCTTCTAATAGTCCTTGCTCACAAAGACTTAATATCGTTGCTAAATTGTCTGAGAAAGGTTTTCTGTCGAAGAAAAAGTCAAGTATTACGTCTGTGTCAATTAATATTTTTTTCATGCCATGTATTTTTCAGATAGTCCTTTTGATAATTCCTTTTTATAATCAAAAGATTCAGGGGATTTGAAACTTCCACGTAATGAATTTACAAGAGGTGAGGTATCTTCAACAATTCTCTGTTCCGTTGTAATGGCTTTCAGATAATTTTCTATTATGTCTGATAAACTTCGTCCTTTACCTTTAGCATAAGATTTTGCTCTTTCAATAATAGACTGTTCTATTGTCAATGTTAATTTTGTATTCATGATTCAATATTTTATATTACACGTGCAAAGATAATACAAATCATACGTCCGTGCAAATATATTTTGAAATGCACGTGTTTTTACGCTTAATGCACCGGGTAGCTTACGCCCCCTAAGAACCGTACGTGCCAGTTTCCCGGAAACATACGGCTCAAGCACTTTTAATCCCGCACGTGCGCATAGCCGTCAGGCTAAGGATTATTTCCTTGATTTTTACGTTGCTTATATCGTATAGAGGGAACGGAAGATATTAATTCCAGCATTAGCTGGCCAGGTAAAGAGCAATTTTGATGTGTTGCTACAATCTCACTTCATTGATTTTTTGGCACGGCAATCAAAATTTGTACAACGTAAGTCAAAATTAAATGGCGGGCATTTTGCCACGATGATGATTTTTGCAAAAGGTTCGTTA
>Ga0307990_1001659_pt1 | contig 18478 bp, 16 predicted proteins | sample EllFjometagen129_FD_203168 | JGI IMG/M metagenome (GOLD analysis project Ga0307990, IMG submission 203168) | Marine microbial communities from Ellis Fjord, Antarctic Ocean - #129 | ecosystem: Environmental > Aquatic > Marine > Unclassified | place: Southern Ocean | collected 2014-10-08
AATTTTAGGTGTGCTTGAAATTCTCTTTGCACATCTTCAAACCATCTAACCTGCATTATTCATCGCAAAATTAAGCGTATTTGCATCAATATACTAACATTTTAACCCTAAAAACAATTAATAGTTTGCATCTATTTTTAGGTATGCTTGAAATTCTCTTTGCACATCTTCAAACCATCTAAACCCTTGTAATATAAAAATATGACTGCGGGTTTAGATGATTCAAATCTGCACAAAGGGAATTCCATGAATAATGCAGGTTAAGTTTAGAAAATCATGACATAAAAACGGAAAATCAAAATTTGTATAACACACCCTCCTACAAAATGCAATTTTATTTACGCAAAAACTATTGCTAAACATTTCAGGCTTGGTGTTATTTAGAATTAGTAAGAATAAGGAGCGAAAAGTTTGGTAGTTGACCAAATTTTAACGTTCTTTGTACCAAGTATGAATATATATGAAGAACAGACAAAATTTAAGTGCGATGCATTTTCCGGCACTGCTGGAGAACAATCGACAAAAATTTAGCGACCAATCAGCCCTTGGTTTCGACCAGGAAACTTACTTGAGCTATGCAGGAATGCACAAAGCGATACAGGCGAATCAGGTCAAATTAAAAACACTCGGCATTCACTCTGGAGATAAAGTGGCTATTTTTGCTAATAATAGTCCTCAGTGGGGTATTGCCTATTTTGCAATTATCAGCATGGGAGCAATTGTTGTTCCAATGATTGCTGAATTGGAACAACATGAAATCAACAAAATTATTGAACACTCCGAGTCAAAAGCAATTTTTGCTTCAAAACGATTGATGGAGAAAGTTCAAAAAACGCAATCAAATTCACTTAAGGAGCGCATTGTGCTTGATGACATATTGTTAGATGTTCATCTTTCAGAAAAAGCGGAAGCATATGATATGTCTGTCGTTAATGAAGATGATTTGGCTGCAATTTTATATACCTCAGGTGCAACCGGAAATCCGAAAGCTGTAATGTTAAGCCATGGCAATCTGATTACGAATACCATTCAGGGTGATATTGTTCAACCGGTTGATGAAAACGACCGCTTTTTATCTGTATTGCCCCTTGCGCATACCTATGAAAACACGTTGGGCTTATTACTTCCGGTATTGAACGGTGCGAGCGTAACTTATTTAAGAAAACCACCAACTGCAGCGGTTTTACTTCCGGCAATGAAACGTGTCAAACCGACACTGATGTTAACTGTCCCAATAATTATTGAGAAAGTAACACGGAAAAAAGTATTTGCTACATTTGAAAAAGGCGGAATTATAACTGCTTTATATAAAATCAGACCGATACAATTTTTGTTGCACCGTATTGCCGGCAAGAAAATTTACAAAGCCTTTGGCGGACATTTAAAATTTTTCGGAATTGGCGGTGCGAAATTGGATAAAAAGGTGGAACAATTCCTTCGAGATGCAAAATTCCCCTATGCAATTGGTTATGGATTAACAGAAACTGCACCTTTATCAGCAGGATCACACCCAAGTCTCACAAAATTGCAATCAACTGGCCCTTCGGTGGAAGGTGTGGATATCAAAATATCTGACGGACAATGCGGAGGTAGCCCCGGAGAAATTCTAATTAAAGGACCAAATGTGATGAAAGGATATTATAAAAATCCTGAATTGACAGCTGAAGTTTTTACAAGCGATGGTTATTTCCGTTCCGGCGATTTGGGCAATTTTGATACAAAGGGCAACTTGTTCCTAAAAGGACGTTCAAAAAATATGATTCTCGGCTCAAACGGAGAAAATATTTATCCTGAAGATATCGAATCCTTAATTAACAACTTCTCTTTTGTTACCGAATCTGTTGTGGTTGAACGCAAAGGAAAACTTGTTGCATTAGTTCATTTTAACACTGAAGAGATTGAAGGGAAATTTCAAAATTTCAAAGATGACATTCATGCAATTGTTGAGAAAAAACTGGATGAATTAAGCGACGAATTACAGCAATTTGTGAATTCCAGAGTAAATAAATACTCTCGATTACAAGCAATTGTCGTACATGCAACAGAGTTTGAGAAAACCGCAACCCGAAAAATCAAACGATTTAAATACGCATAAAATTTTTAAAAACACTTATAACAATAAGGGCTGTCTAACCCAAGACAGCCCTTATTGTTATTTGATAGATTGTTTTTAAGCTTTCTCAAGCTCCACTGTGAAGTGACGCATGATTGGTGCTTCCCAAGCGATATTATATCCACTTGTAATTTTATCACGACGATCAAATACATTTTTTAGCGCTACTGCAATCACATCCATGTGGTTGTTCGTATATACACGACGTGGAATCGCCAATCTGAGCAGTTCTAAATCAGGATAACGGTTTTCACGAGTTTCCGGATCACGATCAGCCAGTAAGGTTCCGATTTCAACGCCACGAATTCCAGCCTCGAGATACAACTCAATGCCTAATGTTTGTGCCTGATATTCTTCTTTCGCGACATTACACAGTACTTTCTTAGCATCAATAAACACAGCATGTCCGCCAATTGGGCGTTGAACAGGAACTCCATATTCAATTAGTTTATTCCCAAGATACTCAACTTGTTTAATCCGGGTTTCTAGATAATCGAACTCGGTACCTTCATCCAGTCCGACAGCAAGTGCACTCATATCACGACCTGACATTCCTCCGTAAGTAATATATCCTTCAAACATAATATTGAAAGTGCTACATTGACGATGCAATTCTTTGTCATTCATGCCAATAAATCCGCCCATGTTCACAAGTCCATCTTTTTTAGAACTCATTGTCATTATATCAGCATATTGATACATGTCCTTAACAATGGCTTTAATTGACTTGTTTTCATATCCTTTTTCACGCAGCTTAATGAAATACGCATTTTCAGCAAAACGGGCAGAATCAAACATGGTTGGAACTCCGTATTTTCGACCCAATTCATAAACCGCTTTCAGGTTTTCAATGCTAACAGGCTGTCCTCCACTTGAATTGCAGGTTACGGTAACACAAATAAAAGGAATCTTTTCCTTTGGATTTTCTTTCAGCACCTTTTCGAGTTTTTTCAAGTCGATATTCCCCTTAAACGGATGTTCAACTTCTGTATCGAAAGCCTCATCAATCGTACAATCTACGGCTTTTGCCTTACGAAACTCAATATGACCTTTTGTGGTATCAAAATGTGAGTTTCCCGGAACAACATCACCGGCTTTTACCAAAGCTGAAAACAGTACATTTTCGGCAGCTCTTCCCTGATGTGTCGGAAGGAAATACGGAAAACCGAGAATTTTCTCTATGCTTTCTTTCAGCTCATAAAAGGAACGTGCGCCTGCATAACTTTCGTCACCCATCATCAGTGCAGACCATTGTCTGTCACTCATAGCACCAGTTCCGCTGTCAGTCAATAAATCAATAAATACCTGTTCGCTTCGCAGGTTAAAAAGATTAAAATTTGCCTCTTTAATCCACTTTTCACGTTGTTCGCGTGTGGTTTTGCGCAATGGCTCAACCATCTTAATTTTATAAGATTCTGAGAATGGGATTTCCATAATATCTAAAATTTTACATTTAACGAATGATTATTTTTCACAAATTATTGGCAGGAATCGTAATAAAACTCATCACGATTTTTAATGTTACGATAAACATCTTTGGCTCTTATGGTAATCACTTTAACCATTATTTTCACATTCGTCTTAACAAAAATACAAAAGTGAAATGAAAAATCAAAGCTTTTTGTTATTACTTTGCAATAATTATACAATAAAACTAAATTTGCAATTGAATTAATGACCATGCATATGAAATTAAACTTTCTTGTTTTAAGCAGTTTGTTATTTGCAATTTCGATCAATTCTTTTGCTGAATTTGTCAATGTCCCTGTTGAAGATAGCCTGAAGTATGGGGAATGGGCATACAGTGGCGAAGGAACCCTAAATGTGAATCAAGGATATTTATCAAATTGGGTTAAAGGAGGTGAAAGCTCAATTAATGCAACATGGATACTCAATCTGAGTTCTAATTACAAAAGTGACAACACCTCTTGGGATAATTATGCGCAATGGAAATACGGTGTATTGAAATCCGGGTACGAATCGCTAAAAAAAAATGAAGATAAATTTGAATTTGGATCGAAATTCGGATTTAATGCCTCTGAAAAATGGTATTATTCAGGCTTAGTCAATGTAAAATCTCAATTGTTTAACGGATATAGTTATCCCAACGACACAATTCCGGTTTCAGCTTTTTTATCTCCGGGAAACATTATTTCATCACTCGGTATGGATTACAAACCCAATAAAAACTTCACGTTAATGCTTTCTCCGCTTTCTGTAAAAACGACCGTAGTTTGGGATACGGTAAATATTGACCAAACCCGCTACGGACTTGAAGCAGACCAACGTTTTAAAGGTGAAGTAGGGGGTTATGTGACTGCGAAATGGACGGCAAATTTACATGAGAATATTGTGATGGATAATAAAATTGAGTTGTTCTCATCCTATCTGAATAATCCTGAAAATATTGATGTAGATTGGGAATTTGCGCTCATTCTTAAAGCAACAAAATACATCTCTACCAGTATCTCTACTCATCTTATTTACGACCATGACATTGATATCCCTGTATATACGTTTGAAAATGGCGAACGTGTAAGGGACGGCGATAAAACGACTAAAGCCATCCAATTTAAAGAAATGCTGAGTATTGGATTTTCGTATAAATTTTGATTTCCCGGACAGGCATAAATTCTGCCACATTTCAAAGGGATATTCTTTGAAAAAATTTATCTTTGCCAAAACATTTATGGCATGCACGAAAAAATCATTATTCTCGACTTTGGCTCACAATATACTCAACTGATAGCCAGAAAAGTACGCGAACTGAATGTATATTGCGAAATCCATCCTTTTGCGTATGAAATTCCTGAAAACGACGATAAAATTAAAGCCGTTATTTTAAGCGGATCGCCATTTTCTGTGTTAGATGAAGGTGCTCCGGTGCCACATCTCGAAGGAATTAAAGGGAAATATCCATTGTTGGGAGTTTGTTACGGAGCACAATATTTATCACATCACTACGGTGGCGATGTTCGCTTTTCAAATTCCAGAGAATATGGTAGAGCTCATCTTGTGAAAATGGATGAAACGCATGCTTTATTAAAAGGGATGACACCTGGAAATCAAGTATGGATGTCGCATGGAGATACCATCAACAGTATTCCAGCTAATTTCCAAATTATTGCGTCCACTGAAGATGTAAATGTGGCTGCGTTTGAAATTGAGAATGAAAAAACCTACGGAATTCAATTTCACCCTGAAGTGTATCACTCTGTGGAAGGGAAACAACTGCTGGAAAATTTCGTCATCAATATTGCCGGCTGTACTCGTGATTGGACTCCGGAATCCTATGTAGATGAAGCCATCGAAAAACTGCGCAAGCAATTAGGAAATGACAAAGTGGTACTCGGATTATCGGGTGGTGTGGATTCTAGCGTTGCTGCTATATTGTTACACAAAGCCATTGGGAAGCATCAAACCTGTATTTTTGTGGACAATGGATTGTTGAGAAAAAATGAATTTGAAGCAGTACTGGACTCATATAAAAATTTGGGTCTGAATGTAATTGGCATTGATGCCAAACAGCGATTTTGGGATGCTTTGAAAGGCGAACCCGACCCCGAAAAGAAGCGTAAAATTATTGGAGGAAAATTTATTGACATTTTCGACGAGGAAGCCTCGAAAATCTCTGGAGTAAAATGGCTGGCACAAGGCACTATTTATCCAGATGTCATTGAATCAGTATCAGTTAACGGCCCCTCGGTTACCATAAAATCGCACCACAATGTGGGCGGGCTGCCTGACAAAATGAATCTGAAAGTGATTGAACCATTGCGCTCACTATTTAAAGACGAAGTGCGACGTGTTGGGAAAACAATTGATGTTCCTGAAAATATTTTAAAACGTCATCCGTTCCCCGGCCCGGGATTGGGAATTCGTATTCTGGGCGATATTACTCCCGACAAAGTTCGTATTCTTCAGGAAGTAGATGATATCTTCATTCAGGGTTTGAAAAATGACGGACTGTACGATGATGTATGGCAAGCTGGCGCTATGCTTCTGCCGATTCAGTCGGTTGGTGTTATGGGAGATGAACGAACTTATGAGCAGGTTGTCGCTTTGCGTGCTGTACAATCAACAGATGGGATGACAGCCGACTGGGTGCATTTGCCTTATGAATTTCTGGCAAAGGTATCAAACCGGATTATCAATCGGGTACGTGGGGTAAACCGCGTGGTATATGATATCAGCTCAAAACCGCCGGCAACTATTGAGTGGGAATAAAAAACAATTGAAGCAATTTAGCTAAATTCATTGAGTAGATTGGCACAAAGCACCCAAGTACATGAATTTAATTAAAACCATTCATCTACGGATTTTTTTTTAGAAGCTGTCGTTAATCTGTCTCTATCTTGTATTTTTAAGCGAACTCATCATCATTTTCAATAAATTCCGCTATTTTTATCAAAAACAAATCAAATTTGGCTGAGAAAAAGGAAAATAGCAATATTAAAACACTGGTCAGTGCGCTGCCTGAAAACCCTGGTGTGTATCGCTTTTATGACAAAGACGATAAGCTATTGTATGTCGGGAAAGCCAAAAACCTAAAAAAGCGGGTTTCTTCCTATTTCACTAAACATCACGACAGTGGGAAAACCCGTGTGCTGGTCAGAAAGATTGTTGACATCCGACCCATCGTGGTTGAAAACGAATCAGATGCACTTCTTTTGGAAAATAATCTGATCAAAACCCACCAGCCACGATACAATGTGATGCTGAAAGATGACAAAACCTATCCATGGATTGTCATCCGTAACGAAGAATTTCCTCGTGTTCATCTTACACGTAATATGATAAAAGACGGATCGGAATATTTTGGACCATACACATCGGTAAAGGTAGTGCGTACTTTACTGGATATGATTCGGCAGCTTTATCCTATCCGCAATTGCAAATACAAACTCAGCCGGGAAAATATTAAAAGCGGAAAATTCAAAGCTTGTTTGGAATATCATCTGGGCAATTGTCTGGCTCCCTGCGAAGGAAAGCAGGAAGAGCCTGATTATCTAAAAAACATTGAGCAAATCCGCAACATTATTCGAGGAGATTTAAACACGGTTCTCTCCTATCTCAAAAATATGATGCAGGAATATGCAGAGAAATACAAGTTTGAGGATGCTGAAAATATCCGGCAGAAAATTGCGCTGATTGAAAACTATAAAGCAAAATCCACCATTGTCAATCCGAAAATTCACAATCTGGATGTCTTTGGGATGGTTGAAGACAAGCAAACAGTTTTTGTTAATTTCCTGAAAATCGCCAATGGGTCAATCATTCAGGCGCATAGCATTGAGATTAAAAAGCGCATTGAAGAAGATCCGGCAGAATTACTTTCGACAGCCATTCATGAAATCCGTGCGAAACTCAACTCAACATCCAGAACATGTCTTGTTCCGATTACACCGGCGTTTGAAATTGATGGACTCGAGTTTCTCATTCCTCAACGGGGAGATAAAAAACACTTGCTTGATTTATCCATGCGCAATGCCAAATATTACATGCTGGATAAGCACAAGCAAATTGAATATATCAATCCGGAACGACACAGCAAACGCATTCTGGAAACGCTAAAATCCGATCTTCATCTTACCGAAGAACCTGTACATATTGAATGCTTTGACAACTCCAACATTCAGGGACATTATCCGGTGGCAGCCTGTGTGGTGTTTAAAAATGTCAAACCCAGCAAAAAAGATTACCGCCACTTCAATATAAAAACGGTGGTTGGGCCGGATGATTTTGCCTCCATGAAGGAAATCATCATCCGACGCTACAAACGGCTTCAGGAAGAGAACCTATCCCTCCCACAACTCATCATTATCGACGGAGGAAAAGGACAGCTCAGAGCATCCGTAGAAGCTCTGGATGCAATCGGTTTACGTGGAAAAATCGCTATCATAGGGATTGCCAAAAGACTCGAAGAAATTTTCTTTCCAGATGACCCCGTCCCACTTTATCTTGATAAAAACAGTGAATCGCTGAAAGTTATTCAACATGCTCGTGATGAAGCACATCGGTTTGGCATCACCTTTCACCGGAATCAACGCAGTAAAGACTTCATTCAGTCAGAACTAGACAAAATCCCGGGAATTGGAACTAAAACAGCAGAAACATTGCTCAAAACCTTTGGTTCACTCAAGAAAATTAAGGAAACTGAAGAAGAAGAAATTGCCAAACATATCGGAAAAGCAAAAGCCAAGGTGATTGTGGGTTTTTTTGATGGGAAATAAAGCAAGATTAAAACAATACCATAGATTTTTGATTTAATTTAAACAAATATTTTTTCGCATTGTTTCTCCCTTTAACAATGCAAGTTAAGAAACTATTAGTATCAAAAGAAAGGCTTAATTAGTTAACTAATTTTCACTATGACAACATATAAAAAACGCCAAATCCTTTCGAATTTGGCGCTTTGATTTTTATTAAATTGTGTACTAATCCAATTTATGGATCAATAAGCCTGAACGCAATTTCGGCTCAAACCAAGTAGTTTTTGGAGGCATAATGTTTCCGGTATCAGCAATATCAATAAGTTGTTTCATGCTCACAGGATACAGTGCAAAAGCAACTTTCATTGCACCACCATCCACACGTTTTTTCAACTCACCAAGTCCGCGGATACCACCTACAAAATCAATGCGTTTTGAGGTACGCAAATCTTCAATGCCCAATAGATTATCCAAAATTAGATTTGAAAGAATGGTGACATCTAAAACACCGATTGGATTGTTGTCATCATAATAACCTGGGCAAGCAGTTAATTTGTACCATTTCCCTTCCAAATACATGCTGAATTCATGAAGTTTTGCAGGCTTATAAATATCTTCACCCATATCTTCCACTTCGAATACTTCATTCAGATTATTCATAAATTCCTCTGGTTCGAGACCATTCAAATCCTGTACAACGCGATTGTAGTCAATAATTTTCAATTGATTATCGGGAAAATGTACCGCCATAAAATAATTGTACGCTTCATTACCGGAATGATTCGGGTTCTTTGCAGCAAATTCATCACCGATACGAGCTGCAGCTGCAGTTCTGTGATGTCCGTCAGCTACGTATGTAGCAGGTACTTTATTCGCAAAAAGGGACTCAAGTTGTTTATTGGTTTCCAGATTATTTACCGGCCAGAAAGCATGTCCAAATCCATCTTCCTTTGCAACAAACTCATATTCCGGAGCCTCATTTTTTACAATATTTTCCACTATCGCATCAATTTCAGGAACCGCTTTATATGAAAAGAAAACAGGCTCAATATTAGCACGTGTATAACGGGTCAATACCATACGGTCTTCTTCTTTTTCCGGACGTGTCAACTCATGTTTTTTAATGACACCATCTTTATAATCCTGACATGAAGCACTACCGACAATACCATACTGAGTACGGCCGTCCATAGTTTGTGCGTAAATGTAATATTTTGCATCTTCGTCTTGTTTGAGCCAGCCTTTTTCCTGGAATTTATTGAAATTCTCAACAGCTTTTTCATAAACAGCTTCTGAATGAACATCCGTTCCTTCGGGACAATCAATTTCCGCACGAGTAATGTGCAAAAGAGAATGTTCTTTCCCCTCAGCCATTTGTGCAGCTTCTACTGAATTCATGACATCATAAGGAAGACTTGACAGCTCAGCAGCCATGTTTTGTGGCGGACGTAGCCCTTTGAAAGGTTTAATTATTGCCATTTTCTCTTATTTTTAGTTGTTATTAAATTATTAATATTCGTAGTTGCGTTGTTGCGATCCAGCGTAGATTCGATTAATTAAGTCTTAGAGAAACACCACTTATCACGATTTTTAATCATAAGAACCAACATGCTTAATATGTGGTCATATTTATCGGAAAGTTTTTCATGTTCTTCTTTAGAAATATAATTACAATCCAAAGCCATATCCAACCACAAAAGTGTTTCATCTGTTTCCGTTTCAGACTCCGTCAATTTACTAACAAAGTTTTTTGGATATCTTCTTCTCCTCCAGGCTTCCACTATATTACTTACAACTGACCGAGTATATCTTCTAATCTGACTTGTCAAATCAAATCTTTCCTCAACAGGAAATTTTTTAGTCAGTAGAAAAACCTCCATTGGAGCTTGGTATGCCAATTTGTAAACTTTAAGTTCTCGTGAAGAAGTAACTAGATCCATTAGCTAATTTATAATTATATCATCGACTCAATCGCTTGATTTACTATGTGGTTTTATGACTGCAATTTCGCATCTATGCGGCTTCGCAAACACTCCCCATGGCAAAATCGCTTCATCGTTTTTATTTATTGACCTGAAATGTTTTGTCTTCTTTTTCAAATAAACCGACAATCTGCTCGATTGCTGCAATTCCGGAATTCACATTTGCTTCTTTGGTTTGTGCACCCATTTTCTTTGGTGTGAAGAAGTAACGACCTTCGAATTTTGCAGCGATATCATCGGCACAATCCGGAGCAATGTCTGAAAGATAGGTAAAATCCTCACGTTCTGCCATAAGGGACATCAATTCAGCCTCGTTGATTACTTCTTTACGGGCAGTATTCACCAAACAAGCATTTGCAGGCATTAATCCTAACAGTGCTTTTCCAATGGAGCCTTTTGTTTTTTCGTTGGCCGGAATATGCAAAGAAATGTACTGACATGATTTATACAATTCCTCCGCTGAGTCCATTGCTTTAACCCCATCAGCTTCTATTTCAGTTTTCTCTATGAACGGATCGAACGCATAAACTTCCATTCCGAATCCTTTAGCAATACGAGCTACGTGTTGTCCAACATTTCCGTATGCATGAATTCCGATGCTTTTTTCTTTCAATTCAGTTCCGGGTTTCCCGTTAAAACCACCGCGAGCCATAAACACCATCATGCCAAGAGCGAGTTCTGCAACTGCATTGGAATTTTGTCCGGGAGTATTCATTACAACTACATTATGTTTTGTTGCTGCATCCAAATCAACATTATCATAACCTGCACCAGCACGAACGACAACTTCCAGATTTTTAGCCGCTTCAATCACTTCGGCAGTTACTTTATCCGAACGAATAATGATTGCATTCACATCAGTAACCGCATTCACAAAATCCTGTTGTTCTGCATATTTTTCAAGCAGGACAAACTCACATCCGGCCTCTTTACAAATTGCCTCAATTCCTTTTACTGCCGCAGGGGCAAACGGTTTTTGTGTTGCAACTAATACTTTTTTCATAGCATTTATATTTTAAACAATGAGCTTCCAATAGACAGCTCATCAAAATCATTACTTTATCTTATTACGCATTTTTAGCTTCAAATTCTTTCATTGCTTTTACGAGCGCATCAACATCGTCGATAGTAGAAGCATTGTAAGTAGAAGCACGGAAACCACCTACTGAACGGTGACCTTTAATTCCGACAATATTACGTTCTCCGGCAAATTTGATAAAATCAGCCTGAAGTGCTTCGTATTTGTCTTCCATAATGAAGCAAATATTCATACGTGAGCGGTCTGCTTTAGCCACGGATCCTTTAAACATACTGCTTTGGTCAATTGCTTTATAAAGCAAATCAGCACGTTCTTGTGCAAGTTTATCCATAGCTTCTACGCCACCTATGGATTTAACCCATTTCAACGTTTCACGAATCGCAAAAATATTGATTACCGGTGGCGTATTAAACATAGAACCTTTTTCAACGTGAATTGAATATTTCAACATGGTTGGAATCGGACGGTCAACCACTTTATCAAGCATCGATTTACGAATAATAACAAAAGTTACTCCGGCAGGGCCAACATTTTTCTGAGCTCCGCCATAAACCATCGCATATTTGGAGAAATCTACAGGGCGGCTCAAAAAATCGGATGACATATCAGCAAGCAAAGGAACAGGACAATCCATGTCTGTAAAAATCTCGGTTCCTTTAATGGTATTATTCGTTGTGATATGCGCATAATCCATATCGGCAGGAATATCATAATCTTTCGGGATATAAGTAAATTCCTTATCTTTTGATGATACTTCAAGAACTTCGCCCCACAATGCTGCTTCCTTTACCGCTTTGGTTGACCAAGTACCTGTATTCAAATAAAATGCTTTCCCTTCCAGAAAATTATAAGGAATCATAGCAAATTGCATTGATGCGCCACCACCCAAGAATAGAATTTCAAAATCATCGGGGATATTCATTACTTCATGCATCAAAGCAATGGTATCATCCATAATTGCCAAAAACTCTTTACCACGATGTGAAACTTCAAGAATAGACTGTCCTGCATTATCAAGCTCTAAAATCGCTTTAGACGTATTTTCCAACAAGCTGTCAGACAACTTGCACGGACCCGCATTAAAAATATGCTTTCTCATAATTTATTAATTTTTAAATATTTAGTACTATTTTGTTCTCAACAAAAATAAACATATTTAGGAATCTTTCAAGTATAAAAATAATGATGTAAAACATATCTATTTTCATTACATTTGCGGCTCAATATAAAAGTAAAAATTATTATGACGCTAATCGCTTTCGACTGGCAAATATGGGTAATTATCCCAATGTTTATCTTTATTGCTCGTATCTTCGATGTAAGCATCGGAACATTACGAATCATTTTAATGAACCGCGGCTATAAAACCTTTGCCCCTTTACTCGGTTTTGTCGAAATTTTAATTTGGGTAATCGCCATCAGTAAGATTATGGAGAACCTCGATAATTGGGTAAACTACATTTTTTACGCTGCCGGTTTTGCCACCGGAAATTATGTCGGTATGTATATCGAGGAAAAACTCGCCATCGGAAAAGTTGGGGTCCGGATTGTTACAAAACGAGGTGCAGAAAAACTCATTAAAAACATTGCAGATCAAGGTTTTGGCATCACTTATATAGACGCAAAAGGCAAGTACGGCGATGTGCATGTCATTTATTCAACCTGCAAACGCAAACGGCTTAATCAATTGCTCGATTTGATACATGAATTTAACCCAAAAGCATTTTATACGATTGAAGACATTCGCTATGCAAATCATGATTATGATAACCATGCAGGAATACCTGGAAAAAAAGGACTTTTTAGCTTTCGAAAAGGGAAATAATTTTGTCTGATTATCTCATAAATTTTCATTAAGTTCGTTGTTTGAAAAACAAATCACGTGAAAAATCTGAGAGACATACAGCAATTCGAGGAATTTGACAATCTGGAATTCATTGCCAGACATGTAGTTGAAGGATTCATCACAGGCTTACACAAAAGCCCGTATCACGGATTTTCCGTGGAATTTGCAGAACATCGACTGTATAACAAAGGAGAATCTACAAAACATATTGATTGGAAATTGTATGCCCGCACCGAAAAGCTTTTCGTAAAACGGTACGAAGAGGAAACCAATCTAAGAGCGCATTTAATTATTGACACCTCTTCATCCATGTTGTTTCCGTTAAAAGAGGAGCGAATGAATAAGATTTCATATTCAGTTTACCTTGCAGCTGCGCTGATTTATTTATTAAAACGCCAACGGGATGCTGTCGGATTAAGTTTATTTGATGAAAACATAAAATTGCACACCGATGCCCGCCTGAATTCAGTACATCTTACCCATTTATACAACGAACTTCGTAATTTGTTGTCAGAAAATTTCCAACCGGCCAAAGTCAAAACAAGTGCCGCTGAATCCCTGAACATTCTGGCTGAACAAATTAACAAACGCTCATTGGTTGTTATCTTTTCAGACATGTTCACCGAAGAAGACCCCGATGTGCTGTTTTCTGCCCTGCAACATTTGCGATTTAAAAAGCACGAAGTCATTCTTTTTCATGTTACTGACTACGAACTGGAACAAGATTTTAATTTCTCAAATCGTCCACATCGCTTTGTGGATTTAGAAAGTGGGAAAGAGCTCAAACTAAATCCGAACGAAGTGCGCGAACACTATCAAAAAGAAACAAAACGCATTTTTACTGAATTAAAAAATCGCTGCGGACAGTTTAATATCGATTTTGTTGAAGCCGATATCCGTAAAGATTTCACGGAAGTATTGCATGCGTATTTGCTGAAACGGGGGAAGTTGTACTAGATAATTACGTCTGCCCCAACCTATCTTATCTACTCCCAATCTGACAGGTCAGCCGCTGTCTGCGGTAGTACGTTTTTTCATTGCCGACCTGACAGGTTGGGGTATGGTATTGTCAGAGATTACAACCTATGTATCAAATTATTAATTGTGCAGGATGTTGCAACAGGGCGGAAACCGGCAGCCTTGCTTTGCGGTTTTTTTCCTGTGAACGGCTGATGCATAGTGCCCGAAGGAAACTCATGCGAGCAGCCAATGAACAGAAAAAGCTGCATAGCAAGCTATAGGTTGCAGACCGTTCGCCGGGAATGCTTGCGGGCAGGGGCGAGTTGCCCAAATTAAATCAATAACAAAAATCTAATGCCCATCCAAATCGTTCAGCATCCAAAGGGCATGTTTCAGACTTTTTAAAAGGTAGGTCATGTATTCGCTGACGGCTTTTGGGCTGCCGGGAAGACAATACACGAGCGATTGCGCACGTACACCTGCTAAAGAGCGGCTTAACATTGCATTTGGATTGTTTTCAGAGGTTTTAACACGGATGTATTCCATAATGCCGGGGATTTCCATATCGAGCATGGGGCGCACGACATCCGGGGTAATATCGCGATTGGATATTCCGGTTCCTCCGCTTGTGATAATGATGTCAGCTCCGGAGTCTAATATGAGTTGTTTCAGTTGGTCAGCATCGTCGGGGATTATGCGTGAATCAGCAGAAAACCGAAGTTTACTATTTTCAAAAAAGTTTTCTATTTGCTCGACGATGAGGGGCCCGCTTTGATCTTTATATTCGCCAGAACTGGCACGATCACTAAGTATGATGATTTTTGCACGGAAGATTTTAGGAATCCACTCGATGGAATCTCCAGCACGTACCATTCCCGCCTTTAAGACACGGCAAAACACACCAAAATGCGGCGTAATGTAATGTCCAACCAAAGTCACTGTTTTGTGCATGGGTTTTCCGATTGAGGTAACTTCTAAAACAGCATCCCCAATGCGGAAAATATCGAGAGGTTGTATCTGTAAATCATCAAGATAGGAACAGAGCATGTTTTCAGCAAACGCACCATATTCAAAATCGGATGCCCCCGTGAGATTTTTGAGTTCCTCAATTCTATTTTCACCCAAAAGCGATACTTGTCTATGCTTTGAACCGAAATGCGCATCATCAACAATCCCGCCCGGTTGTAATTGAATTTCGGACTGTTCGAATTTTCTCCCACGAGTTTCTGCCGATGAAACAGCCAATACATTTAAATTTTGATTTTGCATATTATTGGGATTTCTTAGTTTTTTCAATGAGATGAATGGCACCTATTTCCATTTGTTTATCAATGCTTTTACACATGTCGTAAATATTCAACAGCGCCACTGAAACTCCGGTCAGCGCTTCCATTTCCACGCCGGTTTTACCATAACTTTGTGCGGTACATCGTACCCAAATGCCTTCCGATTCAGGGATAATTTCCATTTCCACGCCATGCACGGGAATATTATGCGCTAATATAATAAGTTCAGCCGTTTTTTTTGCTCCATTAATGCCTGAAATACGACTTAAAGCATGCACATCACCTTTTTTTAATTTATTTTCGGTAATGGTTCTCATGCAATCCTGGTTTAAACGGATAAAACCTTCTGCCACGGCTTTGCGCACAACATCGGGCTTATCGGTAACGGAAACCATATGCACTTCGCCTTTTGGATTGGTATGTGAAAATTCTGTCATCTTATCCTCCAATTTGATTAAAATGTCCTTTTATGCTTTTACTGCCTGACTTGGGTTTTTGTTTCAAACTCATTTCCAATGCCTTTTCAATGCCAAGTTTTCTGACATCAAATGCTAAATCACTGAACAAGCAGGGTTTTAACAATCCGTTTGCCGTTAAACGCAAGCGATTGCAAATTTTACAATTTCCGCCATCGCCACCCTCAACATAGGTAAAAACGCCGTTTTCAAGATTCATTTCCTGAATAAAACGCAATTCCAGTCCATTTTTCCGACAAAATTCCCGCAATTCAAGTTCATCGTCGGGCAGCGTAAACTGATTTCTGACCATGTTGATTTTTATGGGATTAAGTCCTGCATTTTGAGCCGCTTTAATTCCCCGAAGCACTTGATTTACATCGCCGCCACGGGTAATTTCACGATAGCGTTCAGGATTTAAGCTGTCTAGGCTAATATTGACACGATGCAAGCCTGCAGATTTGAGTTTCTGAGCAGATTTTTCAAGCAAAATACCGTTCGTCGTCATGCTTAAATCGGCAATTCCGGGTATCGCAGACAACATACTAATTAATTTGTCGATATCTCGTCGGACCAGTGGTTCACCACCCGTTAATCGAACTTTATCAACACCTTTTTTTGCAAGATCTGCGGTAATGTCTCGGATTTCCTCGTAAGACAAAATTTCCTCGTGCTGAAATGCTGGAATCCCTTCCGGAGGCATGCAATAGACACATCGCAAATTGCATCTGTCGGTAACGGAAATTCGTAAATAATTTATATTTCGATTATATTGATCTTGCATGCAAAAGTTCTCCTTTTTCAACACTGATTTTTTCTGCCGGGACACATGCAAACCCATGGGTATCTGTTAAAGCGGCAAGATGCCCCGATCCATTATATTTCACAGGAAATAATTTATTTTTGATGATTTTTACGGGAATCCAACTGTCACGATCTGATTTTTTTGAAGCAATGCGCTCTCCTGCCGGCATGATTAAATCTGCATCCAGGATTTTAGCACCACAAGCCGCATAAATCATGGGTTTTCCGAGTAAAATAAACTGGATAAAACCAGAAATCGGATTACCGGGGAGTCCTAAAATAACGGAATTTCCTTTTTTGGCTAATAAAGTTGGTTTCCCGGGTTTTACAGCAATTTTATGAAAAATAATTTCATAACCGGCATCCTGAATTAATTGCGGCACAAAATCAAAATCGCCCATGGAAACACCTCCTGTAAAAATGGATAAATCATACTTACTGCACGATTCCATCACCTTATTTAAACTTGGCTTATCATCAGCAACAATTCCCGGATAATCTGCCTGAATACCAATTGCTTGTAATTGCGCTTTAAGCTGCCACGCATTGGAATTTCGAATTTGGGAGGCTTTGGGAGCTTTGTCTGGCTCAACCAACTCAGAACCGGTGGTTATAATCTGCACAGTCGGCCATTTTGCAACTTGGATTTCCACATAGCCTTCGGCAGCCATCAAACCGATATGCTGCGGCTGAATAATGGTTCCGGAAGCAATAAGCTTTTCATCAAGCGTGTAATCCTCGCCTTGAATTGCAATATTGGATTTCCTGCCGGGATAATGAATTAAAATTTCCCTATCGGATATTTGCTCAATGTCTTCTTTCATCACCACCCAATCCGCATCCTTGGGAACAGGAGCTCCGGTCATAATGGAAACGGCTTCACCGGGCTTCATATCAAAATGTTTATGCGCACCGGCCGCAATTTGCCCAATAACGCGCAGTTTCTGTTCGGCTTGGGGCGCAATACATGCATAACCGTCAACCGCTGCTTTATTAAAAGGCGGCATATCTCGTTTTGCACGGATATCATGTGCTAAAACCCGCCCGAGTGATGAATCAAAGCGGATTTTCTCCACGGACGTTGGTTTCAATGCTGCCAGGCACAAATTATATGCTTGTTGTAGATTAATCATTTGATGATATTTCCCATTGATTATTAGTCCAACACGCTCGCTCAGGAAAAGTTTTCACATCAGATTCCAATCGTAAAACAAAATCAGCAAGATGCATATATTGTTGTGCCGATTGCTTGATTGGCTTATCGGGGTTAACAATCATGACATAATACTTGGGCACGATAAATTTTCGCAGAATATTGGACTCTAAAATCACTGGCTGTCCGGTTTCGCAGATGGTTTGCAAATGTGTTAACAATTTCTCCTCGCCGGTAGTGTGTGCCGCGAGAAACCATGCCTGATCGGCTCCGGAGCTAAGAAACCGACCGGAATCTTTATCGACTGCTTTGTGTTCACGAATTGCAAAAAAATCTTTTTCTTTATATTCAGGATAATGCCTTTGAAAATCTGTTACATTATCGTATAACACAGCTTTCACGGCAATCAGCTTCAAATCGGGAAATTGCTCAATGAGTTTTCGAATTAAGGTGGTTTTCCCTGAGTTTTTGGAACTTCCGCCAATCATCATAAGGTTCGAAAAATATGGATTTGATTTATTCATCTTGCTTTGGAATTTATTTAACACAATATACAAAATTAAACAATTTTAGTGTCAAGTTCGTGAATAAAAAAGAGAAAAGGAGGTGGTTTAGGGGGTGGTTGAGG
>Ga0307990_1001660_pt1 | contig 18476 bp, 14 predicted proteins | sample EllFjometagen129_FD_203168 | JGI IMG/M metagenome (GOLD analysis project Ga0307990, IMG submission 203168) | Marine microbial communities from Ellis Fjord, Antarctic Ocean - #129 | ecosystem: Environmental > Aquatic > Marine > Unclassified | place: Southern Ocean | collected 2014-10-08
AGTTCGGGAACTCCGTTTTGTGGGCGTCCACCGGCGAAGCCGATCGTATCGAAGGCGTTCGCCGCGTTGGTAGTGCCATCCTGGTCGAAATCACCGGTCAGCGTGGAGACGGGCGACCCCAGGTTCAAGTCTTTGTTCGGCAGGTAGAGCTCAAAGACGTCGCTTCCAGGTGTGCCGAACACACCCCAGGTGATCTTGCCGACGGCCAGGAACGTATCCCCTTCAGCGACGGAAGTATCAAGAGCGCCTCCAAACGCACCGCCAGCGCCGTCGCTGCCGTCGTTCCAACCGCGGGCTTGGACCGCGTCGTTGTTCTTGTTCACCGCAACGCAAATGCCGCTGCCTGAGTTGCCATCGATGCGGTCGAACCCGTCGGGGTAGCCAGTGCCCAGAGAGAAGTAGGTCCTCCGGTCGTTGGTCGAATCGCTCACATCCGCATGCTTCACGATGAGAACGCTGAACCAGAGGGTGGCTCCGTCAGACAGCAGGCCAGCGTCGGTCAAGGTGGTGCCGGGGCTGACACCGTTCACGTCGAACTGATCACCAGGATTGGTGACCGCGCGTCCCCCTTGGTACTTGAGCTTACCATACTTGAGGCTGCTATCCGCGACGGACGATTCGCCGGGGCTCCAGGTGCCAGTCAGCCCCTTCCCGGGTGTGTTGCCATTGAGGTTTGGGTCGAGATCGTCGAACGGTTCATAGATCAACGACCGATCAGGCGGGGCCAGAAGGGTGATCGTTCCATCGGTCTCCAGAGTTGAAGTATCCCATGTTCCTCCTGGAAAGCGAAGGCTACCGACAGAACCCGTGAGGGTGGTCCCTCCAGAAAGGTCGAACAGCGTGAAGCTATCGCCGGCATCGAGCGTTCCGGCAAGAAGCACGACCTCAAGTACGGCGTCGTTAAGATCAATCACCGAGCCCGCGACATCGGGTACATAGCGGTCCGCCGTCAGAGCGTCAGCATCGATCTCGAACTTGTTAATCCCTTTCAGATAGGTCCAGGGGCCTGCAAGACCGACGTCGCTGTCGTCAGTGAAACCCGACTGGCCATCAAGGAAATCGACATCGAGCATAACTGCGGCAGTCGAATCGGTCACTTTCACCGTGCCGATCTCCCAGTTGGGCGCGGAGTTGACGGTGCCCCAATCCCAGCCACCGCGGAATTGGATCGCGATCGTGTTGCTGGTGGCGAACGTGCCGAGATTGGCGATGCTCATAAGTTGAGCCTGGGTGTCGTATCCGGTCGACTTGTCTGTGAAGGTATCCTCGAGGTCCGGGAACGGGCCGCCCGCGCTACTTGAATCAAGGACTTTGACGTATCCGTTCGCGGTAAACGCATTGGTCGGAACATGGGTCCACGCTCCTCCATTAACGCTCATGTAGACCGTGCCGCCGTCCCAATCATTCTCAAAATTATAGCGATGCTCGAAGGTCAGCGTCACATCCCCAGCATTCTGGACCGTCAGGGTCGGGCTGTCGAGCCGTGCGTAGATGGAGCCGTCACCGTCTCCGCCGCCGTCGGTCGTCCAGTATCCCCCGCCAGCCGGGACAACCGCGGTGCCGCTGGAGTTGGTCAGGGTGGTGTCCCCAATGGTTCCGTCACCGCCAACATCAAAAACTACTTGTGCCTGCGCGCCTGCCGCGCCCAATCCTATTATAATTGCCGATGCCACCGACACCAGACCGCTTTGATACTTCTTATTCATTTCCAAACCTCCGTAGTGCGTTTGAGATATAACAAAAGAAACTCAATTTATAACTATGTTAACGACACCTGCTCTAACTAAAACAGCTATGAATTCCATGTCCTATTATCTGGATTGAGCTCACGATCAGGCAAAGAATCACACAAATTATCTCCACCAGAGAAAGGCACACTCATGTCTCACCGTTTTTAACGCTACTCTCCTCCTCACCATTAGTCAACAACATTTCTCAGTTTTAATAAAAACAACGAAAACCCAACGAATTACAGCCGCAAAATGGCGCAAAACGGGTGCGTTTCTTAGGGTTGCGCTTAGTGAGTTATGAAGTGCTAAGGAGCAAGAACCAGTACGTCCATCGCTATGAGATGAATGCCCAAACCACCAACCATTCAAACCAGCTCCTCAGCTCCCAAGGAGTCACAAAGTACATGCATTTGGCTCATTCGGCCCATCTGGCCAATAACGCTATCAGCATATAGCCCCCTTTAAACGGTTCACGGTTCACTGACCACTGAAAAACCTGGGAACGCTGAGCACCAGCCGTGTCAGAGCGTAGCCTTTAGACGAAGACTGGCTCGGCATGGAGCGACATGTCACGCCTTAGTCACGCGTGCGGGACGAAGACGGAAGCGGCTCTCTCCCTCCAAACAAAAAACCGCCGGCAGTCGGACGAACCGACTGCCGGCGGCAGTTTAAAATTTCCCCCGAGATCATCCCGTCCAAGAGACGACATCAGAGGCTAGCACCGATGTGCTCTATTTCAGCATAATCAGCGTTGCGGCTGGTGCCGAACTCTGCAGCGTCAGCGGCTCCGAGATGGAGTAATAAGGATAGGCATTCGCAGCATTGCCGCTATAGACCCGAATCCAGTAGCTACCGCGCTCTGTACACCGACCATAGGTAACATTCCCGGTAGAGCCCAGAGGGCGATCCGTTTGCACTAGCCCCGAAGCAAAGGAACCGGTCGCAACTGCACCGTAGGTGTAGCCGTCTACCCCGTTCTCATCAACCGTGACGGGGTTATCGATCCCATTCCACAGGTCAGCGTTGTTGTCTGCAACCTTCGTAAAGCCATCACAGAGGAAGATTCCCACACCAGCCCCATCCACGCTGGGATTCGTTCCTGTGTGATCAATCGCATTCGTCGTGAGTGTCGAACCGAGCACATGCCATGTCCCGTTCCCGAGATCGGGATAACTCGTACTTGCAGTCGCCAACCCCTGCAGGTAGGCATCGTACACGGTCACGTCTGTATCATCAGCGGTCCGAACGTTACTTTCACTCGACACGAATATGAGGCGATACGTATCCCCAACCGCCCACGGCGATCCGGTAGCCGGATTGATTCCACCGTTGGCCACGGGCTTCCATACGCCCAGTTCGCCCTTGATGAGAGGCGCCGCTGCGACCGTCAGAGTTTCGGTATCAGCCACCGGAACAACCAGAGCATTGCCGAAGAGATCCTCAATTGAGGCCCCCGACTTAATCTGCAGGTTAAGCGTGCCGGGAACAGTTGCCTTAACAACGACTGTATACGACATCACCGTCAGGCCGCCAGCTTCAGGAACGAAGCTCACAATATCTATCGGTGTTGCCGATGAGTTCTCCAGATCATTGGTAGTGAGGGCCGGCGTATGTGGTTCGCTGAATGTAATGGTGTAGGTCAAAGGCAGTCCCACGAAGGGTGTTACGCCGCCCTGTTCGCTCGAGATTGTGACTGTCGGTGCCGTGCCGTCTGCTGGTTCGCTGCTTACTGTCAAGAGCGAGTTACCGGTGATCCACGTCTTCTCGTAGTCTGCCCCGGAACCGACTTTTCCGTAGGTACCGGCCGGTTGGGGAAAGCCATCAACAACCAGCATGTCGTTTGTATCTGCCGCGTTCATGTAGAGCTTGTAGTAAGGAGAGGGCAACTTTGCATCTCCCGCCCCCACCAGGTACAGTGTCCCACTGTCGTTTATTGCGTCGGCAGCGTTAACCCTGAGCGTAATGGTATCGCCAATTGTCACATCCCCGGGCCCTAAACAGCCAGTTGCGTCGGCATCTACTCTCCAATTTGATAGTCCTCCAGCAATAAGTCCACCTGAGAAACTATTGGAAACACTTAGATAATAAGTCATATTATTCCGGCCGGTAAGCGTCAGTTGCCCTGTTCCGGATATCTCTCCGTCAAAATGGCGACTGCAGTGATCTGCCCAATTGGCTGCAGGCGAAACTGTCGCATCGCCGTTCAGTATCATGGGCGGAAGGTAAATATTACTGATTTGATAGAAGGCAATACTCAGCACGGAACCTGCGTTCATTATAATTGATGACGCGCTTATTGAGTTTGTGGAAGATGCAAACCCGGAGCCCTGGCGAAGATCGGCCGCGGCGATTAGTTTTGCACCTGCTTGCAGGGTCAGAGTTCCTGAGTAAGCGGGGGTATTAGTGTATTGGCATCTAGCTGTAATGTTCGAAGCAACAGTTGCGTTGATTGCCCCTGAAGGAATTCCTGAATCCCAATTCGATGCCTGATTCCAGGTGTCGCTGTAATCACCGGCTGTATCACCGTTGTGGAGGGTCTCCGTAGCACTACTCATGTAAGTGATCGTTCCATTCACCCCGAGGCTCGACGTGTCCCAGACCCCAGTAGGCAGGCCGATGCTCTCCACAGCACCCGTGATGGTGGTCCCTCCGGAAAGGTCGAAGAGGGTGAAAGTATCGGATGGAACAAGCGTTCCGGAAAGCAGCACAACCTCAACTACGGCGTCGTTAAGATCAATCACCGAGCCCGCGACATCGGGAGCATAGCGGTCCGCTGTCAGAGCGTCAGCATCGATCTCGAACCTCGAGATCGGTTTAGGGTAGGTCCAGGGGCCTTCCAGACCAACGTCGCTGTCGCCAGTGAACCCCGACTGGCCGTCGAGGAAATCGATGTCGAGCATCACCGCGGCACTCGAGTCGGTCACTTTCACAGTGCCTATCTCCCAGTTAGGCGCTGGTTCGGAGGAGTACCAGTCCCAGCCGCCGCGGAATTGGATCACGATCGTATCGTTGGTGGCGAACGTGCCGAGGTTGGCGATGCTCGTGATCTGAACCGAGGTTTCGTAGTTGGTCGACTGGCCCGTGAAGGCCGCCACGAGGTCCGGGAACGGGCCGTCCATGCCACTTGAAGCGAGAACTTTGTCATAGCCGTTCGTGGTAAACACCGTGACGTTGGTCCACGACGCGCCGTCATCAACGCTCATGTAGACCGTACCGCCGTCCCAATCATCCTCGAAGTTATAGCGGTGCTCAAATGTCAGTGTCACATCTCCGGCATTCTGAACCGTCAGGGTCGGGCTGTCGAGCCGTGCGTACCTGATGGTGCCGTCACCGCCTCCGCTGCCGTCGGCCGTCCAGTATACCCCGCCAGCCGGGACAACCGCAGTGCCGCTGGAGTTGGTCAGGGTGGTGTCACCAATGGTGCCCGAACCGCCAACATCAAAAATTGCTTGTGCCTGCGCGCCTGCCGCGCCCATTCCTATAATAATTGCCGATGCCACCGACACCAGACCGCTTTGATACTTCTTCTTCATTTCCATACCTCCGTAGTGCGTTTTAGATACAACAAAAGAAACTCAATTTATAACAATGTCAACCACACCTGCTATAACTCAAACAGCTATGAATTCCATGTCCTATTATCTGGATTGAGCTCACGATCAGGCAAAGAATCACACCCATTATCTCCACCAGAGAAAGGCACACTCATGTCTCACCGTTTTTAACGCTACTCTCCTCCTCACCATTAGTCAACAACATTTCTCAGTTTTAATAAAAACAACGAAAACCCAACGAATGACAGCCGCAAAATGGTGCAAAATGGGTGCGTTTCTTAGGTTTCCTCGCAGAGACGCAGAGTGCACAGAGGTTGTGCGCTTTGAAGGTGTCTTAGCAGAGGCGAAGAGCGGTATTTCTGATTGCTGAGGCGTTGCGTGTCATTGCTTCGTAAGTAGCCCTCGCCCGCATACGGGCTACGGCTTGACAAGGAGTGTGTGCTGTTTGTTCCGGTAATAATTGCATCCACCTCATAGGCCGTCCAGAGAGTTGCCTGATGCGTAGTCCTCAAAGCCATCTGCAAACGGCAGCGTACGCGACAATGCACCTGCATCAATCGTCGGGTTGGTGCTGTCCGTGGCGCCCTGGTTATCGGTAACTGTCAAAACCACGGTAAAAATTCCTGCGCTGATGAAGGTGTGGCTTGCATTCACGCCGCCAGCGGTGTTGCCAGAATCCCATCCCGTCGTAGGAGGTCCGGGTATCAACAACCCTCACGTTGCCATCGAACTCCGGGTAGGCCGTAAAACTGGCCATAGCCAGCTGCGCCTGCTCGACCTCGGTATATATCGTTCCTCCGTCCATGCCGGTGGTGGCAATCACAAAGGGGAGATCAGGGACCTCCAGGTCGCTCCGAATATCCCGGATGAAGTTCGTCATGTTGGACTCGTACTCGGCGCTGTAACTCTCGCTCACCCGGTCATTCCATCCCTGGTGCCACCCGAAGCCGGCGATCTCATAACCACCGAGAGCGTTGTAATCAGGAAAGTAAGTGCTGAGATTAGCGATGGCCTCGTTCACCAGTCGCAGGATCTCATTGTAGTAAAACCCGGTTGTCCCACCGGAACTGGGCGGCCGGAATGAAGATCTTGACCGGGCTGGTGCCCGCCTGCTGGGCAAACACCTCTGTGACGCATGCAATAAGAGCCATCAAAAGGCAGGACATGAAGCGATAACAAGAAGTTGAGATTATAGTTACTAAACAATTGCCTTTCATTTTGATTAGCCGTTGCCTTTACGTAATCAAAACTCTTCTTTGTCACTGCAAGTGTGATTGTGTTCATAAAGAGTTTCCTTTGCTCATGTTTTGCTCTATTGCATCAAGATCCAGCTCGCATGCCGATATCAGCTTTGCCAAACAATCTACCAGATACTGAACTGTCTTTCCGCCAGGCTTAATTTCACTCCATTGTTCATAACTCCATAATATATAATCCGAGTTATTAAAATCAGCTGACCAGAAAATGTTTCCTCGATCACCGATCCAGTTTGATTTAGAATCAGATGCGGTGGTCTGGTTATACTTACTCTTTTGTTCATCTGTTGCGGGATCAATCTTCGTATTACATTTTCAGATTTTTCAAGAGTGGCTTTTATAATAAACTGATTGATAAAAGAGCGCAGAAAGGCACTCCCCTGTAGATGCGTTCCTTTGGGATTTAGTAGCTCCCCAGTCAATCATCCGGGATAACGGTAACGCCAGAGCATATAACACTTCAAACGCATTAAACTCAGGCGTGTTGAACTTAGAAGACTCCGTAGAGCTATTATTGTATTTTTCAATAGCTGCTCGAAGATCCTGAAATACTTTTTCTAGTGACATCAATTCTTCTCCTCTTAATTTGCTAAACACAATTCAATTAACAAAATCTGTTAACTACTAAACTAAGGTCCGACCCCGGGTCCCCCTCTACTCATTTGCAATTGCTATCTCAATACACTGATCTATCAGTTTGTCCTGAACATCCAGAGGCAGATCTACCCCGCGTTCATGCGTGATCTCAAAGAGAATATCATCTATCTCCCGCCGCATCTGATTTAGCACATCAGGATTATCTTTCCAATCCCGTATTTTGTGCGATTCTATCCGCTTAACGATCTCAAGTGCAATGGAAGCGGCAGGGCTTGAGTCTTTTGCAACATAAGCCGACATCTCTTCGTTTACAGTGCCGAAATAGCACCTGGCCATATCCTGCCCTACAAGTTCCTGGGGAATATCATCATCGGTATGTGTTGCCACCTTAACCGCTATCTCCTTGATCCGTTCCAAAACTTCTGCTGCGGCAAGCCGCTTAGCATAAAGGGCATCAAGAGCATCCTCCAGCATTTTGGAGAATTTCTGGAAGAAGGAAGGATCTTTCTCAAAGTCAGCCTCAATGCTATGACGTGTGGCTGCGGCAATCATATCCGCTTTCGACTCATCACTGCGCGTTTCACTATTTAGAACCTGTTCCCTCTGTTCCGTATTCAGCAGATCAAAGGGCTCTACCAACTGCTCAACCTCCAGCGCACCTACATGCGTATCAAGCAGCTTCTTTATCTTGGGCTCATACTCCGAGAAATCAATCCGCTCCTGGAAACGGATGGATGCATCAGCACGCAGATTTCGGAAGAATTTCAGATCGCTCTTATATTTTCCAACCTGTTCCTCGGGTGTATCTTCCAGGAATGTGGTGGAGGACAATGCCATAGCCATGGCCCGAGCATAGGCTCCGAAACGTTCATAGAAGCGGGACCGTCTCTCTTCATCCCGCAGGTGCTCCTGATAGACCTCCGGGTCGGTGCTGCCCTTTATGGGTGTAAACAGCTCCCACAGATCGGAGTGAAGCTGAGGCAGTTTTGAGGTCTGATCACTGATCATTGAAACAGTCTCCACCAGATCATCATGATCGTAATCTGCCAACTTGGTATAGAAATCGATAGCCTCGTCCAGATTCTCCAGCACACCGCTGTAATCCACGATAAGTCCGAAATCCTTATCAGCGCATAGACGATTAACCCGGGCAATCGCCTGCAGGAGGGTATGAGCTTTCAGGGTGCGGGTCAGATAGAGGACGGTATTGCAGGGTGCATCGAATCCGGTCAGCAGCTTATCAACAACAATAATGATCTCCGGGGTCTCACCATTCTTAAAGGCATTGATCAACAGCTTGTTATACTTCGACTCCGAGCCGTATCTATCCAGTATCGCCATCCAGAAAATCTTTTCGTCTTCGGTTGCATTCTTGTTTTTATCCTCACCCTCGCGTGTGTTCGGGCCTGAAACCAGCACCTCGCTGGAGACCATATCAAATTCATCCAGAAAATTCTTATAAAGCCGCGCTGTCTCCTTGTCTGGCGCTACAAGCTGTCCTTTCAACCCTGTCCCCTGATAGGTCATTGAAAAGTGCAGCAAAATATCCCAGGCCACCATACGCACCTTCTGCGCAGCCTTGTTCAATTGATCCTCTGATGAGAACTTACGCTTAAGATCCGCCCTCTGCAACTCGGTCAGCGGTTTGGTAAGCCGTTCAAACCACTCGTCGATTTCAGCCGTCTGCACAGGTTGGGGCACATGCCTGGCCTCATAGATCAAAGGAAGCACCGCACGATCCTCAACAGCCCGGGCGATGGTGTAGGCCGGCTTGAACATTTCACCGAATTTCTCAAAGGTGTTCTTCTTATCCGCCAGAGGAGTACCGGTGAAGGCAATAAAGCAGGCACCCTTCAGAGCAATCTTCATGCGTGCATGATGCTCACTATAGTTGCTGCGGTGCCCCTCATCCACCAGAACAAATGTATTGCGATCCGTTGATTTCAAACGCGGATTAGAGACTGCCGCCGCGAACTTCTGGATCAGAGTGGTGATGACATGACGCTTACCATCAGAAAGCATATCAACAAGGTGCGAACCTGCCCTGGCCTGCTCCGCTTTCAGACCGCAGGCCTGAAATGTCTTCCAAATCTGGTCATCCAGCGAAACCCTGTCCGTAACCAGAATAATGCGCGGCGTGATGATCTCAGAGGAGATCGCCAGCGATTTAGCCAGCATTACCATCGTCAGCGACTTACCACTGCCTTGCGTATGCCATACAACCCCGCCTTTGCGTTGTTCACCCTCAGCAGCACTGCATACCCGCTTCATAATATCCTGCACCGCAAAGAACTGCTGATACCGCGCGATCTTCTTCTGTCCGTTGTCATACAGAATGAACTGATATATAAGTTCCATAAAACGCTCAGGGCAGCACATACCATAGAGTGTTCGGTCCTGCTCGTAGACAGAGCGACCATCCTCCAGCAATTTGACAAACGCATCCTTATTGGAAGCAAACGGCGCGGAGAGCAGTTTCTCCAGCTGATCCCCGGGAATCTCCTTTTCAATCAGATCCCGGATATCATCGTCAATGCCCTCCTCCCGCCAGCGGCTCCAGAACTTACGCGGAGTGCCGGTAGTGCCATACTCAGCCTTATCCCGCGCCAGAGCCAGCAGAAGCTGGGATGTAAGGAAGAGCTGCGGAATACCGTCTGACTCTTGATACTCCAGCAGCTGGGCAATCGCCATATCAACCGGTTTCTTGTTAAGGTCGGTATACGAACTGCGCTTGCACTCGATTATCACCAGCGGAATGCCGTTAATAAAAAGAACGATATCCGGGATATAGTGCTTCTGCTGACCGACCCGCTCCACCTTATACTCCGCAGTACAGTGGTAGCTGTTGCGCTCAGGGTGCGTCCAGTCGATATAGTGAATCGTGAAGCTCTTGGTATCGCCGTCAACAGTCTGTGGTTCACTCGTACCCAGACAGAGCAGCTCGTAAGCCTCTTCATTCTGCCAGACAGCACCGGTAGCCCGCTGGTTCTTCAGCTCCTGTACGGCTGATTGCAGAGCATTTTCCGTAAAGGTGCGCTCTGCCCCTTTAAAATCATAGCGGCAACGATTGCGCAGATGCTCCATCAGAACCGGTTCCAGCAGAGGGGCACTCAGCCGACCACCCCGCAGCTGAACGCATTCATCAGGCGTGAGATACTCCCACCCCATGCCTATCAGCAGGTGAAGGGCAGGCAGTTGCGACTGCACAGCTTCAAGGTAGCTCGGAGTTGAGCCGTAACTGGCTAGTTCTTCAGACATTATTATGCTCCGCAATAAATTCAATGTTCATCGGTTGTTCCTTCGTTTTTCACTGCGCACCTTATAGAGACGTTCAGTGAAACCACCCTCATTCTCAAAATCAGTTGCAAGTTTCTCCACCTGCCGATCAAGAAACCAGCAGGCCAGGTTGAGAAGGGAAAGGGTGCCGTTCGCCACAAAACACTCCGGCGGAAGAGGCGGCTTGCACGGACGCTCACGGACTGGCAAGGACGATGTGGACGGCAGGGACTGGCAGGGACGCTCACTGACAGCACCGCCGTTGCTCTTCCCGTCTGTATTCGTCTGTGAAAGTTCATGATTGTCCGTGTGTGTCCGTGAATTGTCCGTGTCCGTCCGTGAATTGTCCGTGTCCGTCCGTGAATTGTCCGTGTCCGTCCGTGAATTGTCCGTGTCCGTCCGTGAATTGTCCGTGTCCGTCCGTGAATTGTCCGTGTCCGTCCGTGAAACATCCGGTCGCACCTCTCCCGTCCCTGCGTGTCCGTGAGCGTCTTTGCTCTCTCTCCCCGCTTGCAAGTCGCACTCGAATTTCACCCAGCGGCGAAATTCATCCATCGACTGCGGGCGCTTTTTCTTAAAGCGCATTAGAACCGGGTCACCCGGTTCCAGCAGAGGCATACTCTTCTGCCGAAGAAAATCCTCGTAATCCAGGCGCAGCTCCTCAAGGCTGGCGCGGGCAACCTGCGTCAGCTTGAGCTCCGTCTTCTTTGAGGTTGCAGAGGCCTGCGATCCCTCCGCAATATTCTGAACGCCGGAGCGGGCCGCTTGTACCATCTGATCCTTAGTGCGGGAAAAGCGGTCAACGTACTTCTCCACAAACCGCACCGTTATGTCATAAGCCAGCTGGGCAACCTGAAAGCCCTTAAGCTTCCGGTAACCGCCATGTTTTGGTATTAAATTAGACATTATAAATGCTCCTTACTTTAATGTTTAAAACTGGTTTCTGGTTTCACGGACGATCACGGACTCTCAGAGACCGACACCGACAGAACAGACTCACCTGTTTATTGTCCGTGTTAGTCCGTGAAACACCCGGTCGCACCCCATCGGTCCCTGCGCGTCCATGCGCGTCCGTGTTAGTCCGTGTTCCCGCAGCAATTATCCAATTCAGCACTCATAACTCATAACTCAGCACTCGCCGCAGGCGCACACTCTGCGCAGGCGCACACTCATCACTCTCTTGGAGGTTTTTGTTACACCTGAACCAAGTTCATCAAATCGACCTATCTGGATCATGAATTTGCAAATGGTCGGATTCTTGGGAAAAGGAGATAAATTCTGCGGGGTGATTTCTTCAAAGTGCTGTTGGATTGTCGGATTATTCAAAATCACTTTTTCATTGTAAATCATCAGTCTTCCCGGTGCAGCACTCATATATTCGCGATGTGAGACAATATTTGATATGGCCTCTCTGAATATTTTGGAACTTTAGAAGCTCTTCATCACTTAAGTTTGCCCAGGGATGATGAGCATTGCGAGAAAGCATAAGTCGGCGAGCCTGTTCAAAAAGATCGAGGCGAAGATTGTTCATTGAGTAATGAGGGAAGGCGCGTTGTTCTGTAAACAAGCCCAGCTTGCGGTTGATGAGCCCCGCAAGCTGATGGTTGCCTTGTACGCGATAGTCACCATCCTCATTTCGCAGGTAAGTCTGACCGCCTGTTTGGTGCATTTGAGAGCTAAGCGGAACTTGGACAGCAATAACAGTTTTTCTGTCAATTTCATGCTCTTTCGACATCAATATGTATGAAGGAGTTATCTTTTGAGGATTGTTGTTTAGGTTTGCAAGGTCGGATTTCAGTTTTTCTACAGACTCCGGATCAACACCGGTTATTGCACCATCGTCAGCAACCCCAAGAAAGATGTTGCCGCCATCGGTGTTAAGAAAGGCGCACACAGTTTCCATGAGGTTACGAGGCAGCTGGTTTGCAGCTTCCTTGAACTCGCAGTGCAACCCTTCATCGCCTGCGATATACTCTCTTATTTGTTTGTGCGTCATTTCTTTCCTTACAATTGATAATGGAGAATTAAAAATTGAGAAGTAACCGTCCATTATCAATTCTCAATTATCCATTTACTTCGTTCTGATTCTCCAGCTTCTTAACAGAGCGATTTTCAAGCAATAATTCCATTTGTTGAATGGCGATCTGGTTTAATTTGCGTAACCGTTCGGGTTGCTTTATGCCCTCCTGGATAAAGTGTGCGTTGAGGTTCTCCAGGTTAGAGAGGCATACCAGCTGAGAGACATTGGCATAATCGCGGATATTTCCCTTCTCTCCTGGATTTTCATCTCTCCATTTCTTGGCTGTTTTTCCGAAAAGCGCCATATTCAGGATGTCCGCTTCGGAGGCATAAACCATGTTCACCTGTTGCTTACTTAACTCAACAGGCAACAAATTCTGCTTAATAGCATCTGTGTGAATGAGGTAATTGATCTTGGTCAGGTTGCGACGTATATCCCAACCCAGTTGTTTATGCTCAACATCCTTCAGCCGTTGAAATTCTTTAATTAGGTAAAGCTTGAACTCTACAGAAATCCATGAAGCAAATTCAAAGGCGATGTCTTTATGGGCATAGGTGCCTCCATAACGTCCAGCTTTGGATCTAATACCGATGGCATCTGTGAGCTTGACCCATTTTGTAGGTGTCAAAACAAACGCATTACTCCCAGCCTCCTTTTTAACCGCCTCGAATTCGACACGGTTAAAATGAGTATTATTTAAATGTTCCCATATCCCTAAAAACTCGACTGTGAAACGGGTTCTCATCCAGTTTTGAATTACAAACCGAGGATCGTTTGCATTTTTATATTTGGCTATATCTGTCAAAGAGATGTAATCATCTTTATTGATTTGCTTTATCCGAACAGTCTCTTGAAGAACTATTGTTTCTTTATTTGCAGTCATGCTTCCATCCTCCGTTCTCAATTATCCATTCTCAATTTTCAATTTTCAATTGCGCCAGCTTGGCTCTCATCTGTAATCTCACCTCTACCAACTCCTTTTCCAGCTCGTCGATCTCGCCTTGTACGGCATCAATATCAATAGGTTCCTCCTCTTCGAAGGTGTCGACGTAGCGTGGGATATTGAGATTGAAATCATTCTCTTCAATTTCTTTGAATGCCGCATTGTAGCTGTATTTATCAACCACTTTGCGTTTATGGAAAGTGGTGACAATCTTTTCCATATCCTCGGCACGCAGCACATTCTGATTGGTTCCCTGTTCAAATTCGCGGGAGGCATCAAGGAAAAACACCTTACCCTTTCCATTAGGCTTACGGGACTTATCAAATACCAGAAGCGCCGCTGGAACACCTGCACCATAAAAGAGGTTGGCCGGCAACCCAACTACGCCCGACAGAATGTTCTCCCGGATAACGGCTTCGCGAATCTTGCCCTCGGCCGCACCCCTGAAAAGCACACCATGCGGAACCACCACACCAACTCGCCCACTGCCTTCAGCCGCAGTTGCAATCATATGCTGGATGAAAGCCCAGTCGCCTTTGCTTTTGGGTGGAATTCCCCGTGAGAAGCGCTCATATTTATCACCCGCTGCCATCTCCTGTCCCCACTTATTAAGTGAAAATGGAGGATTTGCAATAACTATATCGAACTTCATCAGGGCATCGCCCTCCAGCAGAAGCGGCTCGCGGATGGTATCCTCCCACTCAATGCGGGCGCTGTCCACCTCATGCAGGAACATATTAATTTTACAGAGTGCCCAGGTTGCGCCGTTCATCTCCTGGCCAAAGAGCGAAAAATCTTTGCCGCCCACCTGCTGAGATGCCTTTATCAGTAGAGATCCCGATCTGCATGTTGGATCGCATATACGATCCCTCTTCTGCGGGGCCACCAGACGGGCCAATGTTTCCGAGACTTCAGCCGGACTATAAAACTCGCCCGCTTTCTTGCCTGCCTGCGATGCAAAGCGGGCAATCAGATATTCATAAACATCACCGATGATATCGAGGTGACCCACCCGCTCTCTGCGGAGATCGAGCTTGGGGTCGTTAAAATCGTCCAGAAGTGTTTTCAGGCGTTCGTTCCGCTGACGCGCCTTACCCAGGTTGGCCTCGCTGTTGAAATCGATATTGCGGAAGACATTGTGAAGCTTGGTTTTATTGGCATCTTCAATCCACTCCAGCACCTGATTAATTAACTGACCTATTTCGGGGGCATCACGTTGGGCATACAGACAATCAAAGGTGCAATCCTCAGCAATCGAGAAACGTTCCAGTTTCATCGCCCGTTCTATACGAACTGCATTACCCTTAAACTTCTTCTGATACTCCGCCAGCTTGGATTTGCGCACATCACTGAGATACTTAACAAAGAGCATTGTCAGGATGTAATCCTTGTAGGTACTCGGGTCAATGGCGCCACGGAAGGTGTCACACGCATCCCAGACTGTATTAAAGATATCATTTCTAATCTGTTGATCACTCATAGGTTCTCTCCCTTAATCAAATTCTCACAGACGGCATGGGCTAGAGCGCCCCTCTTCTCCGTCAGTTCTTTCATTAAATTCTTTTCTCTAACGAGCAGTTGGTTCAAATCTACAATCCTCTGCTGTGTTTCGAGAGAAGGCAGTGGAATTTCAAGACTCTCCAGCACCTTACGCCGGACAACCGGCATGGATACCCCGCTACCGGAGACCTTAAGCAGTTCATCACGGGTGGCTTTCCTGTTAAGAAACCAGGCAAGATATTCCGGTAAAACACGCTCTTTCTCATCCTGATTGAGGCTTAAAACAAAAAACAAACCGACAGCCACCGTATCACCAGGCGGGTTATTCACAATGCATCCAAAAATTGAGTGGCCTTTACCCATAAACAGCACATCGCCATCCTGCAGCCAGTGTGCCTTCATATCGCGATCAGGGGTGAAAAGCATAGCACCATCAAAACAAATCGCAGTCCGCGAATCATTTACATTTTTCTGCTGTACCAGAAAAGCAGTACCGTTAACATCAGCATCCGGCCTGGATCTAAATGTAAATCCAGCCCTGATATTAACAATGTTCTCTATTTTTACAATATTCGGCATTTCAAAATCTCAAACGACAGTTTCTCTTAAACTGCGTCTAAATATATCAAAATTAAGCCGGGGTGTCAATCGACAGTTTAACGAATACTGTTATAAAAATATTGCATCCTGGAAGAAATTACCCCCCCCCTGCCAGCTCAGAAACAAAACAAACTTGATGTATACATATTAAGGTAAAATTCATGATTCATTACTTGCCCCTCCTCTTCCAGGGCGATTTGGTCTGCTTGACTGCCTTGTCGAAGTCGCTCAGCTCTTTTTTTGAAGATGCGAGACGTTTGCTGTGGAACTTTTCATACGCAGTTTCTGACAGTTGCTTTGCCATATCATGAGAAATTTTTCCAGCATGATTAAGAATATCCCGGTCATTGATGGTTAAAAAGTCGTTCAGTTTTTTTATCCAGTCATTCATTTGCATGGGAATGCGGCGCATAGCCTGTCCCTGAGCAAAGATCAAATATTGTTCCACCAGGTTGTTGAGTGCGGCCAGCTCGTCTTCTAATAAATAATTTTTTGCGGTTGTAACATCCTGTTTACGAACTTTCGCTCCCCGATAATTGGTTAAGCCCATATTTGGTTTGTCAGCATCGGCACGAAAGCGGATGATTTCCGCAGCCGTCTGGCCGGTAATAGCCCAGTGCATTTTGTTTTGAACGGTTTTGAAAAAATCGATGCTGACATCCAGCGTGGGGTCATAATCAATACTGGTCGCATAAACATCGGTAATCTTCTGATAAAAACGCCGCTCGGAAGTTCGAATATCCTGAATGCGCCGTTCAAGTTCTTCAAAATAATCAAAAGGTAAATTTGGATTTTTACGGAAACATATTTTGCGACAACAACCTGTCTGTTAGTTCGCAATTGTCAACCATACTATTTTAATCGGTTGACAATAATCAGTTGAGTTTGTTATAGTTCAGCCCATGGGTAAAAAATTATTGATTGTATATCTTTTAGTTTCTTCGTTATCTGTTTTAGGGGAGATTTCAAATATAGTAATTGAGGTAAAGGCATCCAGAATCAAGCCGGTTGCGACTCCGGACTCAACCCCGTTGCAGAATATTCCAGGTCTGAAGTTACGTCAGCAAGGACGCGGAAATCCGCAAACGGATCTTTCCATACGCGGCAGTGCTTTTAACTCAACTGGTTTGATGCTCAACGGTTTATCGATTAAAAATGCACAGACCGAGCATTGGCATGCCTCACTTACAACCCCTGATTCATGGTTAGAGAAGCCCTGTGTTCTCACCGGAATCGACCGTTTCCGTCGCTCAACAGGACATCCATCCGGGACGGTTGGTCTGACGCTGGCTCCGCTACTCAGCGATGAAAACCGGATGACAATCGGTGGAGGTGATTCTGGCAACATTTTTGGTGGCATCGATATGACAACGGTTGAAAGATTTGAGGACAGCACTATCGGGGCATCGGCATTTATTAACTACAACCATGCTGACAAAACCGATGCGCATGCTGACAACTACCTTGACCGGGTTGTCACCGGCGCACGTATCAGCCGGATATCAGATAAAGTTCAGGCGGATCTACTGGCAACTATTTCCTACAGTGAGTTTGGTGCGCAGGGCTTTTATGGCACATCATCAAAGTATCCAGCCGAGGAGGAGCTTCTGGATGCCCTCGTACTGGGATCACTGCAATTTATCGATGACCCGGATAATCCGGCTGCTCTGACTGCTGCCTGGCGCAGGACCGATGATATATACACTCTTGATCGGAACAATCCTTCTTTTTATCAGAATGAACATACCACCGATTTTTTTGCTATGCATGCCGATAAAAGGAGTTCATTTAACCAGACTTTCTCAATTGATTCACGAGTCGACCTGGATCTAGAGACCATCAAGAGTCAATCGCTTGGCGACCACCATCGCAGCCATGCATCATTAGCGCTGATTCCCAATATGACATTTGGCAATTTACGTCTCTCAGCCGGAGGTTCACTGGAACTTTTCAGCACTGATTCAACCAGACTGCTACCGGCAGTCGGTATTAAATGGGATTTCATTGAGGACCACACGCTGTTTATAAACTATACAGAGTCGCTGCGTCAACCATCTTACACAGAGCTTAACTACGAATCACCATCCTCTCTAGGAAACAACGGCCTTAACCGTCAACACACCCGTACAGCTGAGGCTGGTTACAGAGGGCAAGCTAATATATTCAACTGGCATTTGAGTGCCTTTTATGAGAGTTCAGATAATGTAGTTGACTGGATTAAAAATTCAGATAATGGCAGATGGACCTCCGAGAACCTGGAAACCATTGAAAGCATCGGTATCTCGGCACTCGGCGGGGTCACACTCAGCGACAAGACTGAGCTAACGCTGGAGATGCTGGTTCTTAACAAGGAGTGCGATCAGAAGCTGTATGCAAGCCGCTACGCACTCGACTACCCGGAGTTCAGCACCGATATCATGGTGACCCACAATCTAAGCAGCGATTTAATGTTGCGAGTCAAACAGGAATTTTCTAAATATGCAAGCAACTCTGTACGGGAACACGACGACTGGTTTATTAACTCATCTGTCGACCTACAATGGAAACTCCCCTGCAAACCGGAGCTCGCACTGAATGCCGGCATCAGCAATATCTTTGATGATGACTTTCAGTTCTTCCCCGGGCAGGATACCATCGGCCGTTCAATATTTTCATCCATCACCTACACCTGGTAAAGCGCTTAACATACTTTAAATAGGAGTAAAACTTCCTGCAAGCGAACTACCCGTTTCGTCCACCGGATACCGGCGGACATACTGAGAAGCACTGTATATCCGCCGGTATCCGGTGGATTATCTTTTAAAATAATGGCTCCTCCGCAGAATCTGTGGGTAGATGAAATCGATGTTCGAAGCAAATTTTGCCCGTTCAGGGAGGTATTGAGTGCAATTGTTGCGTAGAATGGGCAAAGTTATCTCGAATCGGGATTACTTGGACTGCGGAGACCGACGAAGCGGGTTGTTTAAGTGTAACCAAGTAAGTGTGAGATTAAGTGTGGGA
>Ga0307990_1001664_pt1 | contig 18440 bp, 17 predicted proteins | sample EllFjometagen129_FD_203168 | JGI IMG/M metagenome (GOLD analysis project Ga0307990, IMG submission 203168) | Marine microbial communities from Ellis Fjord, Antarctic Ocean - #129 | ecosystem: Environmental > Aquatic > Marine > Unclassified | place: Southern Ocean | collected 2014-10-08
CGTCCTCTTTATCGACCTGCGCGACCACTACGGCATTGCGCAAATTGTCATTAGCCCGGACATGCCGTTCTATAAAGATATCGAGCACTGGCGCGTTGAAACCGTGATTTGCTTTACCGGAAAAATCGTCGCCCGCGCTGATGCGGTCATCAACCCGAAGCTTGCCACCGGCGAGATTGAGCTTGTTGCGGAAACCATGGAGATTCTCGGTGAGTCCAAAGTGATTCCGTTCCAGATCAATAAAGAAGAGGAGTGCAATGAGGCGCTGCGCCTGAAATACCGCTTCCTCGATTTGCGCCGCAAAAGCCTGCACAACAACCTGATCCTGCGCTCTAAAGTTATTTCTCGCATGCGTGAGCTGATGACCGCTGAAGGCTTCATGGAAATGCAGACACCGATTCTCACCAGCTCGTCGCCCGAAGGCGCGCGCGATTATCTCGTGCCGAGTCGTGTGCACCCCGGTAAATTTTATGCGCTCCCGCAGGCTCCGCAGCAGTTCAAACAGCTGCTCATGACCTCTGGATTTGACCGTTACTTCCAGATCGCTCCCTGCTTCCGCGACGAAGACGCCCGCGCCGACCGCTCGCCCGGTGAGTTTTATCAGCTCGATATGGAAATGGCTTTTGCCACGCAAGAAGACGTTTTTGAAGTGAACGAAAAGCTTCTCTCTTCCATTTTCGATGAGTTCAGTGATAAGACCGTGGATGATGCGCCGTTCGTTCGTATTCCATACCTCGAAGCGATGGAAAAATACGGCACCGACAAACCCGACTTGCGCAACCCGCTCGTGATTCAGGATGCATCCGAAATTTTCAAAACCTGCGGCTTTAAAGCATTCGCCGGTGTGGTTAAAAAAGGCGGGGTGGTCAAAACCATCTCCGTGCCTGGCTGCGCCGACAAATCGCGTAAATTCTTCGACGGCATGATCGACTTCGCAAAATCGGTCGGGGCCGGCGGCCTCGGTTACATCAGCTGGCTCAACGGCGAAGTGAAAAGCCCGATCGCCAAATTCCTGTCCGAGGAAGAACTAGCCGCGCTCAAAGTGCTCGGAAACGTTGAAGACGGCGGCACCATGTTTTTCATCGCTGACACGCTCAAAAATGCTTGGAACATCGGCGGTCCCGTTCGCGTTGAGCTCGGCAACCAGCTCGACCTGCTAGAAAAAGACGTGTTCCGCTTCTGCTGGATTGTCGATTTCCCGATGTATGAGCTCGATGACGACGGAAAAATGGAATTTTCTCACAACCCGTTCTCGATGCCGCAGGGCGGAATGGACGATCTGCTCAATAAAGATCCGCTCGATATTCTGGCCTATCAGTACGACATCGTTTGCAACGGCACCGAGCTTTCCTCGGGCGCGGTTCGTAACCACAGCCCCGAGCTGATGGTTAAAGCATTCGATATCGCCGGCTACGATCAGTCGGTTGTGGAAGCGAAGTTCCCGGCATTGCACCGCGCGTTCCAGTACGGCCCGCCGCCGCATGCCGGAATTGCTCCGGGTGTCGACCGCATGGTCATGCTGCTCGCCGACGAGCCGAACATTCGCGAAGTCATCGCGTTCCCGATGAACCAGAAAGCCGAAGACTTACTGATGAACGCACCGGGAGAAGTGGAATTCAACCAGCTACGCGACTTGCATCTGAAACTGAATCTGCCAAAAAAACAGGAAGAGAACCCCGCGGAATAAGTTCAGCAGCGGGACGGCCTGTCGTCGATGAAAGCGAACGCCCTTACATCCGATACAGGTTAGTTTCCACTGTTTGTAAAAAACATGGCCCCGTCTTCCAATCATTGGAAACGGGGCCTTTTCTTCTTCTCGGGTTTCGAAACCGAACGGATTAGTTTTTACCGGATATTTGATGCTGGGACAGAGTGTTTTTCATTTTCACCTCGGTGCCTTCGCCGGTCATAATTTGCTCGGCGCTTTCCACTTCATCATACTCAAAGCCTACGGGAACAAAGGTTCCATCTTTCATAATTCCGAATTCAATGGCGTACGCCGTGAGTTTCGGTTTTTTCATTTCACCGAAAGGAACCTGAAATCCCCATTTTGTACTGTTGGCGTATTTTCCATCCAACGGAACAGGGCGTGGCTTTTTTTTGGTCTGAGCAAAGACGGTGCTTCCGGTCTTTTTGTCAGTCAGCTGAACGGTAACACGCATAAGATAGTTCAGGTCGGGTTTACGCTCATCTTGGCATGATTGAAATGTAAGCACGAAAAACTCGTTATCATCTTCATCTTCGAAGTCGTCGTCGTTGACTCCCCAGATTTTTATCTGGCCTTTGTATTCTTTTTGCAGCTCTTTGAGGTCGTCAGGCAGGTCCGCCGCGGTTGCGGAGAAGAAGATGGAGAATAAAATCAGAATGGATAACAGACGTTTCATAACAGGCCTTTCCTTTGGTTGAATCCTGATGCGCAATAAACGTTTTATAGTCTGCGAAGTTAGTCTTTTTTTCAAGCTAAAATACAGATGCAGGATCATTTAGAAGGAGTACAAAATAGAGGCCGCTATTTATTCGGTTTTTCCAATGGTTGGAAAAAATAAGGCCCCGTCTTCCAACTATTGGAAACGGGGCCCTTTCTCGCTTACGGGCTGTAAGCCCAGTTTTGAACAGGGAAGTTTAAATATTGTATCTGTAATGTGCGGAACGGATGGTGCATTTCATATCAACTTTACTGCCTTCGCCGGTCATGATTTCCTCTGCACTATCCACCTTGTCATAGTCAGCATTGACTGGAACAAAGTATTTGTCTTTAATGAATCCGAATTCAATCACGCAGGCAGTAAGTTTTGGTTTTTGTTGACTTCCAAAAGGAATCCGGAATTCCCACGCTGTGTGATCTGCATACGTATCATTTGATGGCAGACGTGTGGGTTTTTCGGTGGCCTGTGCGTAGACAATGGTTTTTGTTTTTTTGTCGGTCAGCTGAACGGTGACGCGCACTTGATACTCCTCTTTTCCTTCGTCACGCTCGTCCTGACATGTCTGGAACTTGATAACGGTGAATTCATTATCATTGTCATCTTCGAAGTCGTCGTCTGTAACTGCCCAGACCTTCATGCGATTCTCATATTCTTCCGCCAGTTCTGTCAGATAGCTAGGCAGTTCGTCTGCAGTTGTGGAGAGAAAAATGGAGAATAAGATTAGAATGGAGAGAATAGTTTTCATGACAGACCCTTCTTTAGTTTAGACGCTCTAACAAAGAGACATTATGCGCAAAGCAGGTATTATTTTTCAAGCCAAATTTCGATCTTTCAAGATTGTTAATCTGTCCGTTTTAACGGGAGTTCTCCTGAGTTTCCTGTCGCTGACGCAAAATGGCTTTAGAGGTGGCACAGAGATGCGGATCACGATAAGGGATGCTCCGCCGCTTATCCATCTGTGCATCCCGATGCAATAGGGTTCCAATCATTGGTAACTTTTCAGGAAGAGGAGAGAGCGAAGCGATGGTCCCATTGCCCATTTGATAACCGGGAACGGTTTCAGCGATATAAAAGCCGGCTTCGCACATCGCGCCGCGCACCGGCATTGATGATGAATAGGTCAGCAATACGCCGTCCGGCTTCATCACCCGGAGAAGCTGCTGGAAAAATTCCACCGTCCACAGTTCCGGGCAGTGCTGGCTCGAAAACGGATCATGAAAGACGATGTCGAATGAATCATCCGCCAGATTTTGAATCAACCAGCGCGCATCGCCCCATTGGAGAGAAATTGTGGAATGATGGACGTGGAAGGTGGAATGTTGGAGTAGTTCGGAAAGGACAAACTTCCAATTGACTGGATCGGTTTCTAATGTTTGGAACTTTTCAGATGCAGCGCGGACGACGCGCTTATCCATTTCAAGCGCGGTGATGTCTAATGAATGTGGGACAGGCGTCCGGCCTGTCTGCGGTGATGCAGTCGCCGTGCGTGAGCAGACAGGCTGGAAGCCTGTCCCACTTTGTGCGCAGAGCGCCGCCAGCGAGTTGTTGCCGAGCCCAAAACAGACGTCTAAAAGTTTAAGGTCGGAGGTTTGCAGTTTTTCTTTGAGTCCGGACGGCTCAACAAACTTTTTATCCGCCTCCAGCCGCGCGCCGCTTTTGGTGTGGTAGTGCTCTTTCCAATCCTTGGAAAAAAAGGTAATCGACCCATCGCCTGTGGGGACTGGAGTCATGGAGTGGTGAAGTTTTGGAGTTTTGGAATTTCCAGTACTCCCATACTCCGATACCCCATTCGTCAAATCGCCTTGGCGTATTTGACGACATGTCATCTGCTGGATCACGTAATCTAGGAATTGGCCTTTTTCGAGGTGCCAATGCGGGGCGATCAGTTGGTCTTTGGGTGTGTCGGTCGAGATACGCATCACCGGAATGTCCGCCGGAATTCTGCGCAGGAAATCGATCAGCCCTTCGGCGTACTCCCAGTGGTTCATCGTTGGGGGGAGTGTTTTCGCAAACTCTGTTCCCTTCATGATGTGCAGGTTGTGGATTTTAATTCCGGATAGGGGAAGTTTCGCCAGTTCCTCGGCTGTATGTCTCCAGTCATCTGAAACATTCTGTTCCCCGACGCAGTCGGCATTCGGTAGGCCGAGAATAACGTGCGGGGCGACGTATATGCCGCGCCCGGCGAGGGACATGATGGCCTGTTTGCTACATTCCCAATCGTGGCCACGGTTAATGGTTTTGAGTGTTTCGTCGTTTGCGGTCTGCACACCGAGCTCCACCCATACCTCGACCTGTTCTTTCAGCTTTTCCAGGAAATCCAGCGCGGTTGGCGGCAGGCAGTCGGGGCGCGTTCCGATACTGATGGCCTCAAATTTTAAATTTTCCAAACCTTGGAAAAGAAATCCGTGCCCCGACGCAGTCGGTTCCAAACATTGGAAAATTTGGTTTTGCTGGGCGGGGTCGGTCAGGTCGGCGGTGAAGGCCTGGATGTAGAGCATTAGCTTTTGCGCCTTGTAGCGACGTTTGGAAAATTTAATAGCCGCCTCGATCTGGTCAGAGGGGCTTTCCTGTTGTTGGGTTTGTTGTGCTTTCGATCCGTTCTCGGAACAGAAGGCACAGCGGCCGTGCGGACAGGATGAGGCGAGCTGAACGGGAACCCGGAACAGCGGCACGCCGTATCGCTCAATCATCCATGGCTTGTATTGAACAAAAGGATTCATCTTGTTGTCCATTGTCTTGTAAATTTCTTAGTTTATTTTTATTTGCGGGACGAGGGTGGCGATTTGTTCGAGTTTAATGTGGCCTGGATTTAGATTCATTGCATTGGAGGTTCCGCAGGCGAGGCCGAAAATAAAGGCCTCGGGAAGAGAGCTTCCTTTCGTCAGCGCAAAGGCGGTTCCGGCGCTGACGGAGTCGCCGCTCCCGATCGGGTTGATCGCATTGATTTTTGGAATGCTGTAGAGATGGTTGGCTTCCGGCATGACGAGCTGGGCAAGCTCTTTTCCGGCGGTAATTCCGACGGCTCCGGCACCGTGTGCAATCAGCTCGCGGGCTAAATCTTCCGGGGATCCGGACTCTTTGAATGTCATACCGAGCTCCTCGGCGTTCAGTTTAACCAACGCCGGACGGTGTTCGAGTGTGGCGAGTAGAGCGGGGCCGGAGCTGTCGATCAGCACTTTATTTCCATCGGTCAGCGAAAGCAGTTCGGCGTAGATATCCTGCGGGGCGTGCGGCGGCAGGGTTCCGGAAAAGACGATCTGGTCGAATTTTGACTCGAGTTGCGCGAATGTTTTAATGAAGGCTTTCCATTCGCTGGCGGAGAGGGGCGCGGTGTTTTCAACCAGTTCGGTGCAATCATCGTGATCGTCCGAGAGCAGGGTTTGGCAGATGCGAGTTTCCGCCTTGGTTTCAATCCAACGGCAGGGAAGCTGTTCAGTTTCGAGCAGATCACGGACCGTATCGCCGTTCCCGCCGCCGGCAAAGCTGAGCATCAGTGGATCCGCGCCAAGTTGACTCAGTACGCGGGCGGTATTGGTTGCCTTGCCACTAGCTGCTACCGATACGCTCCTCGCACGGTTTACCTCGCCGGGACGGAAGGTTTTATATTCGATCGTGCGCTGAAGCGCCGGAAAAAATCCACAACACAAAATTTTCATGGGGGAGAGTTAACCACAGATGGTTAAAATTTCGAAATACGAATATCGAAATCCCAATCATAATCAACCTCATAATCCTAATCTGTGGTTCTGACCTGATTAAGATTAGGATTAAGAGTATGAGTAAGAAATCGAACTACATTTTTCTAGAATCATAGGCCCAATGAAGCAGCGCTTGGCGCTGTTTGGGGCGGCAGGAGAGGTCGCCGGGGGTGCAGTTTTTGTCGATCTGCGCAATGTGCCGACGCATCGCTTTCCAGCGCGCGATCTGTCGCGCGTCGTCCTCGTGTCGCCGACCTGCATAGTAGCGGCAGTACCACTGAAACCAGCCTCGCGGGTCGTCTTCGTGAATCCAGTCCTTTTCTTCCCAGTACGAAAGCGGCTTGGAGGCATTGATTCCAAAACAGTTAAGCGACCCATCGCGTTTGTCCGGCGACAGCTTGGCTTTGGTGAACCACGACTTCGGAAATTCCTCTTGGCAGTCGGTCATGTATTTTCCACCGAACACACCCAGTTCGAGCATCTGCTTCGGGGTTAGCTCCGGCTCAAATACCGGATTAAAATTCCGTCCCGCCGGCTCTGTTAATAAATAACGGTACCCCGACTGCATTTTGTCAAACACGATGACTTCGCGATCGTTTGGTTTCATAGGAGGAGCCTAACCGCAGAGAGATCATTTTGCAAAATCACTTTAGATCGAACCTCTGCCTCGGATTGACTCCGCAAAGATACTAATTTAAAATTAAAGTTCCGAGAGCGCGCATCCGTGCGGATAAATAAGGAAAGGTGTAGTATGAACTCAATGAAATCTAAACGGTTTATCAGCTGGATATTTGTGTTGCTGGCTTGTTGTGCGCCTTGGATGTTGTGCGCGGATGAGATCGGACAGTCAACCTGTGGAAAACCGATCCGGGTGCAGGGCGATATCAAACACAAAAAATTAAAAAGGATGCGCCGGAAGTGACCAATGCGGATCGGCCTGACATGTATGCGGAAGAGGTTTTTGGCAAGAACTTCACGGCGTCGGCAGAGGGGCTTCCAGAAGGCAAGTACACCGTCGAGATCTATCTGGCGGAAACCTATCATCATGCTGCCGGCAAACGGGTGTTCAGCATTCTCGCCGGCCAGAAGGTGCTTGCTAAAGATCTTGATCTGTTCGCCGAAGCGGGGTTCAGCTGCGAGGTTGTGATTCGGGGCGAGGTGTTTCACCAGAGCGACAATATTAATGGGCCGCTGGCGCTTCGTTTCGATGCGAAACATGATTTTACAAAGTTTAACGCAATTCAAATTCTAAGCGATGACGAGGCTATAGTGGCCTGCGTGAAGGCCAATGAATTGAAGAGGCATTTACCTGTCTGGGCGACTAAAATTCCAGACGTTAAGGATCCGGTTATTTATACCGACACCCGTTTGCCGGTAGAGCAGCGTGTAGCGGATCTGGTTCGTCGTATGTCGCTTGCAGAAAAGGTGAGCCAGTTGCGCAATAGTACTCAGGCCATTCCGAGGCTTGGGGTGCCGGCCTATGACTATTGGAACGAATGCCTGCACGGCGTTGCCCGGCGCCGGCACCGCAACCGTTTTTCCGCAAGCCATTGGAATGGCCGCCATGTGGGATACAGAGATGATGCACTCCGTTGCTGACACCATTGCGACCGAAGGCCGAGCCAAGAACAACAAGGCCCGGACAAGCAACCCGAATACTGCGCGATATTTCGGGCTGACCTTCTGGACGCCCAACATGAATATTTTCCGTGACCCGCGCTGGGGCCGCGGTCAGGAAACCTATGGCGAAGACCCGTTTCTTACTGGAACGCTTGCGGTTTCCTTCATTAAGGGGCTTCAGGGGGATGATCCCAAATATTATAAAGCGCTGGCATGCGCCAAGCATTTCGCCGTGCACAGCGGACCGGAAAAACTGAGGCATACGTTTAATGTGGATCCGACCGCGCGCGATTTATACGAAACCTACCTGCCGCAATTTGAAATGGCGGAACCGCAGTTGCGGATGTGCTATTTGGAAACGTTAACCCGGCAGGTCGTCTGCCGGTCACCTTCTACCGCTCCACCCAGGACCTGCCTGAGTTTTCAAATTATTCGATGGAGAACCGGACCTATCGCTATTTCAAAGGCGATGCGCTTTTTGCCTTCGGGTATGGCCTGAGCTATACGCAGTTTGAATACAGCCAGCTGAAGACCTTCACTAGAAATGTGGCGACAGACGGACGCTTAAGCGTGACAATCAACGTGAAAAACACCGGCCCGCGCGCAGGAGAGGAAGTAGTGCAGCTTTATGTGCGTCATCTCAGCTCTCCGGTTCCGCAACCGCTGCACAGCCTAGCTGGTTTCAAACGGGTGGCGCTAAAAATCGGGGAATCAAAAGATGTAGAATTCGATTTGCCCGCCACTGCGCTGCGCTATTGGTCAGAGAGCAAAGACGACTATGTTGTGCCCACTGGACAATTTGAAATTCAGGTCGGCGCATCCTCTGCTGACATCCGCCTGAAAACGACCTGCGTGGTCAATTAAAAAGTTGAGAGAAGCATTTTTCCAACCATTGGAAAAACTACGATCAAAAGTTCCAAGCATTGGGAAAAACAATGGGTGAAGGCTTCCGCCGTCACCAAGGCAATGGCGGACAGGCTACCTGCTTCCCAGCCTTGGAAACTCGATGCGGATCGGGTAAGTTGTCGGCTTAACTAATTTTGAAATGAGGATTTTATGGAACAAGTAAAGTTAACCCAATACAGCCACGGCGCTGGGTGCGGATGCAAAATTTCCCCGGAGTTGTTGGAATCGATTCTGGAAACATCCCGTCCGGAATTGCCACACCCAAACCTGCTGGTCGGCAATAGTAGCAAGGATGATGCAGCGGCCTACGACTTGGGAAACGGAACCTCAATTCTGAGCACGACGGACTTCTTTATGCCGATTGTTGACGATCCCTTTACATTCGGCCGCATCGCCGCCACCAATGCGCTCAGCGACATTTATGCCATGGGTGGTAAGCCGCTGATGGCCATTTCCATTTTCGGATGGCCAATCAAAAAGCTTTCCGCTGAGGTCGGGCGGCAGGTGATCGACGGCGGGCGCGCCGCCTGCGACGAGGCCGGAATTCCGCTGGCGGGTGGCCACTCCATCGACTCCCCCGAGCCGATCTTCGGGCTGGCTGTGACCGGCATCGTAGAAACCGTTCATCTGAAGCAGAACAATACCGCAGTGCCTGGCTGCGAAATTTTTCTCACCAAACCACTGGGTGTCGGCATTCTGAGCACAGCCCAAAAAATGGGCCGCATTGAACCGGGGCATATTGAAGCCTCCATTGCTTCGATGTGCACGCTCAATAAAATCGGAGCGGACATTGCTCGGCTCGATGGCGTCGTTGCGCTGACGGATGTGACCGGCTTCGGCCTGTTGGGTCATCTCGGTGAAATCTGTGCGGGAAGTGATGTCTCGGCGACTCTACAGTTTGACCGTGTTCAAAAACTTCCGAACATTGGAAACTATCTGGATTGTGTTCCCGGTGGATCCAAAAATAACTTTAAGAGCTACGGCCATACCGTCGGAAATCTGACGGATGAGCAGCGCGTTATTTTGTGCGATCCGCAAACCTCCGGCGGGCTGCTTTGTATCGTCAAGCCGGACGGCATCGATGCATTCCTTGAACTAACCGCGTCCGCCGGTTTGACTCTGGAGTCGATTGGCCAAACCTGCGCGCGCGGCGACAAACTGATTGAAGTGGTTTAATGAGTCTTAGGTCGAAGGTCGAAAGTGAAATGCTGTAGGAAAGATGCGTGCGCAGACAAACGTTGGACATTCGACTTTGAGACTTTTGACCTGTAAGCGACAACGAAGTTGGAGAGACAGAAAATAATGGCACAAACCACAAATAACTTTCACCGATTGGTCGTGGAGAACGTTCCACTGATCGATGTGCGTGCACCGGTCGAATTTGCGACGGGCGCGTTTCCTTCTGCAGTCAATCTGTCACTGATGAACGATGACGAGCGGCATCAGGTTGGCGTCTGCTATAAGAAGCAGGGACAGGCTGCCGCGATTGAACTGGGGCATTCGCTGGTCTGCGGCTCAGTGAAAGAGGAACGTATTGCGGCGTGGAAGGCCTTTGTGGAAGCTCATCCCGAAGCATGCATCTATTGTTTCCGGGGCGGAATGCGTTCGCAGCTTTCTCAGGAGTGGGTGGAGCAGGCGGTCGGCCGGGAGATTCCCCGACTGGAGGGCGGTTATAAAGCATTCCGGACCTATTTAATGGAACAGCTCGACCCGCAGCTCATCACCAGCACGCCGATCATTGTTGGCGGGCGAACCGGTTCAGGCAAAACTCTGCTGATTCGGGATTTGGCAAACGTCGTGGATTTGGAAGCCATCGCCAACCATCGCGGTTCATCGTTTGGTCGTCAACTTTCCGCACAGCCGACCCAAATTAATTTCGAAAACCGTCTGGCTTGGGCACTCATCCATCACCGGAAAGCCGAACACCAGCAGATGATCCTAGAAGATGAAGGACAGCACGTCGGACGGTGTTACCTTCCGCGCCCGCTGTCCGCGCATTTTGAAGAGTCTTCGGTTGTCCATTTGGAAACTTCGCTGGAAGAGCGGGTGCAAATCACCTTCGATGAATACGTGACCCTCGCGCAGGCGGCCTTCACTGAACGGTTTGGCGAAGATGGACTTTTCCAATGGTTGGAAGATTTGAAAGGCAGTTTGCAACGGATTAAAAAACGGCTCGGCGGCGAACGGCTCAAGCGGGTCAGTCAATTGATGCAAACCGCATTTGATCAGCAGCAGTCAACTGGTGATTCATCCGCCCATAAGCAGTGGGTTGAACTGTTGTTGTGTGAATACTACGATCCGATGTACGACTATCAACTCGAAAAAAAACGGCAGAAGATTGCGTTCCGAGGTAATGCGGCAGCCGTACGTGACTATCTAGCGGCTTTGCCGTAGCCAATGAGCGAGATTACCTGAATTATTCTGACAATATTTGTTGGGACTCAGTTTTAGTTGAGTAAAGAATTGAAAAAAAACAACAGGTGATGAAAATGAAAAAAACGATTGTGATCACGAATGAATTTTTTGGACAGGGCGATGAGGTGCTGGGTACAGCGCTGATGGGCTCGTTTTTGCGAAAACTCTGCCTGGCAGAAAACCTGCCCAAAGAAATCATTTTCTACAACTCAGGCGTCAAGCTGCTGGCAGAGGGTTCAACCGTTTTGGATGCCATTGAAATGCTGTCGAAAAAAGGCGTTCACCTCATTGCTTGCGGAACCTGCGTCGGCCATTACGAACTCAAAAACCTAGCCGATATGGTCCAAATCGGCGATATGGTCGGCATCATCTCCGAACTCATGGCCTCAAAGCACGTCGTCACCGTTTAGCACGGCTCAGTCTGCACCCAGTATTTTCCAAATATTAAAAATTCGGCACACCTGCGCAGGTGTGCCGAGTTGGGGTATTCTAAACATTGGAAAGATTTCAGCTGAAAGTTCCAACCATTGAAAAAGTTTGGGTGGAACGCGATCTCCGAGCGCGTTGGCAGACGTCGGGCGGTGCGTACTCAAGCGTGCCCGGAGGTCACGCTCCACCTAAGAGCCTTCGTGGCTAACTCTCAAATTTTCGCAGCGCTTTAATCCGTTCAAGGACGGGCGGATGGGAGTATTCGAGAAAAACCTTGAGCGGGTGGGGGGTCAGGTTGCTGAGGCTGTCGACGGAGAGTTTCTTTAATGCACTGATGAGGTCGGTCGGTTTGCCGGTGGTTTCGGCGGCAAAGGCGTCGGCCTCGAACTCGTGTTTGCGCGAGAGGATGCTGTTAAACAGTCCGAGAATCATGCTGATGGGCGCGTAGAGGAAGCCGAAGAAGATGAGTCCGGCATAAAGCGGTGTGCCGTCAATCTGGAACGCTTGGTGAAGTTCCGGCTTGCTGATGAACAGTGAAAGGATAAAGAACATCAAAAGCGAGGAGGCCAGCGAGATGACGATGCTTTTTTTGATGTGTCCTTTTTTGCAATGGCCAATTTCGTGGGCCAGCACGGCAACCAGCTCCGGAACGCTCTGTTTTTCAATGAGGGTATCGAACAGGGCGATGCGCTTGGTTTTACCAAACCCGGTAAAGTAGGCGTTGGCTTTGGTGGAGCGTTTGGATCCATCGATTTTGAAGACGCCACTTACCGTATAGTTCTGTGCTTTGGCAAATTCATCAATGGAGGAGCGCAACTCCCCATCTTCGAGCGGGGTGAATTTGTTGAACAGCGGCAGGATGACGACCGGTGCGATGAAGAGGATGAAGAGCTGAATGACGCTCAGTGAGCCCCAGGCCCAAAGCCAAGCCATGTTGACGGCATCAAAGATCCAGAGGATGAGCGCAAAGATCGGTGCGCCCAGCAGGATGGTCAGCAGCCATCCCTTGAGGATGTCGAGGATGAAGGTCTTCCATGTGGTTTTATTGAACCCGTATTTTTCTTCGATGACAAAGGTGCTGTAGATGCTGAAGGGCAAGCCGACGATCTGGCTGAGCACCATCAGGACAGCGCCGAAGACGAGGCCCTGCACAATCATGTGACTAGAGGCGGCCTGCGCGATGTCGTTTACCCAGCGGAAGCCTCCGAGCAGGATGAAGACGATAGTGAGCGGCAGCATAAGGTTGGCCTGCAACTCGCCAAAGCGGGTGTTGTCTTTTAGGTAGTTCTGCGACTTAGCGTATTTTTCCTCGTCGTAGATCCCGTGAAATTCTTCCGGAATTTCGGTGGAAAGATTGCTGAGGTTGAGCCGCTCGACAATCAGGGACAAAATCCGGCTGAAAACGAGCAGGGCGAGAATGAAAATTAGATATCCGTTCATATGTTTGTTTCTCCGAGCTTTAGAAAGCCCAAAACTATAGGTGAGCGAGCGTTGAAATAGAATTGCAAACGTTTAGAAAATCACATGCATCCAATGTTTGATAAACAGATCCTGCCTATTTTTTTCAGAATAAAAGGAGAGGGCAGGAAACGGGTATTGCGGGCACTAATTGGAAGTATTCCGATCAACGTTGCGACGGACGAGATGCTGGTATCAATAACATCAGCCAGTTTTGGGGTAGAAGAACTGATCCAAATAACGAAACGGATCGGTGCCCCGCGAGGGCTGTAATAAAAAAAACTGACGGACAAACCTGACTGAAACGATCATTTTAATAACGTTAAGACGGAGTAGATAAAAAATCGTTTGCTAAATGGCAAACAAAAGAAAGGAAAGTTGAGATGAAAATACGTTGCTACATATTGTTGATGTTGATGGCAGCTTGCGCTGCGCAGGCGTCCTTTATAACGGAATGGACTGGCTCTTGGGCGGGAGGAGTCACCACGATTACTGATACTCTAACCGTTACTGCGCCGAACTACCGGGATGTTCGTGAGGTTAACCACTACGATGATGGTTCAAACTTTCACTATTTCCGGCTGGTGCTTGAGGGCGGAAGCGGAACCGAGTTGATTGGCGGAGCTACCGATTACATGATCAATATTGATAGTATTGTCGGGGGACAAAGCGGGTTGACATCTGATTATCTGGCTTTGGGTCTGACAGGAATTGATCAGATTATCGATAGCCATATGGGAACTGCTACATCATTTAGTTCTGCTATTGCTGGACATAATCATATTGCGAGCGTTGGTGCTAACGGTGCTAACGTCAACTTCACTTTAGCAGGTTTTACAGGCGCAGCTATTGGAAATGATTTCCAGGGCGGGGAGTCTTTTCTTGAGTGGAAAGTTAATAAGAGCATCCTACCGGAAACTAGCTTCAGAATTTCCGGGAGCTCTCTTACTATTGGCGGCTCCGCGTATAATGTAACTGCCGATGCAGGGGTGGTTCCAGAACCTGCGACTGCAGGACTGCTTGTCGGAGCGGGTCTTTTCATTGCGGCATATCGCCGGATAAAAAAACCATACGCTATGGCATAAACTTTCCATTCGCTTGTGAGCCCCGTTCGGTTGAACGGGGCTTTTTTTTTGTTAACCACTATGGATCTAGTAACAGTTTAAAGCTATCGGTTAGGAGCGGTGTATGACCGCAAAGACGCGAAGAATCTTGTGGAGGGACGCCGACTCGGCTTCCGAGAACCCGCCTCTGCGGTCATCCGCCATCGCCAAAGGCTATGGCAGGATAAGCGGATCGCGGCTACAAGGTGGACAGTTGTTCCATGGCGGCTTTTTCTTTGAGGGAGAGATCGGCCAGTAGGGCGGCGGCGTTATGGATGGGCTGGATGGTTTCTGTTTCGCCGGCGCGGTTGAGTAGGGCTGCGACTTCGGTCCATTCTTCGGCGATGGCGGTGTAGTCTTTATGGGCCTGGATCAATGCCGGGCTGTCGATGTGCTGTTGCGCTTCGAGCAGGAAATCGCGGTAGAGGTTGCGGAAGAGTGCGCCGCCGGTGCCGGCTTTTTCCATCAGCATGGCGGTGGTGGTGAAGTCGCGCTGTTTTTCAGTGGAGCGTTCGAACCAGTTGACGATTTCGCGGCTGGTTTTCGCGATGCCCTTATAGCCGATGTTTCGGATCGGCGGATTGAGGAAGTCTTCGGCGTTGCGCCGAATGGCGACGGGTAGGATGTCGCGCAGGGGCGGGGTGTTTTTGGTTTTTTCTAAAGTATAAGAGAGGTTACGGGAGGACATGGGGCCTTTTTCGTTGCGCGCGAGCTCGAGACTTTTCCGTGAGGTCCTGCAGGTTTTCCCCTGCTGACTGGTGTCGATCAGATAGGCGAATTGATCGTCGAGTTTGTAGAGGGCTGCGTAGTGGCCGGCAAAGTGAATTTTTGTGGTGAAGTAGTCGAGGTGATAGCAGTCAAGTTTGAGCCCGACCGGTTTGCCGTCGGCCAGAGGCTCTTCGACGTTGGCCCAGGCCTTTTTGACCGAAGCCGTTTTCCGAACATCCAGTTTCAGGTTCAGCAGGTCGGCCAGATTTTTTGTGATGGAATCGGGCTTGATGCGGCCGCCAATGAACGGGAAGTCCATGCACTTCATATTCCAGTAGATAAAGCCGAGCCCCTGAGCAAGACCGAAGAGCATTGGTTCGGACAAATCAATTCCGATCTGTTTCAGCAGGGTTCCAGTGGCGGTGGTTTCGCAGTGTACCCCTGTGAATGCATATGGATAACGTTCGCTCATTCGCGAACCCTCTCAGAAAATCTAAAAAAAAGGAAAGGGGATTTCCCGCTTTCCTTTTGCTTGATGGGGAGAAGCGGGGCAGTTACCCTCTGCCGCTATGAGTAAAACACTGTTTGATAAAATTTGGGATGCACACGTTGTTAAGGACTTAGGTAACGACGAGGTGCTTTTGTATGTTGACCGCCATCTGGTACACGAGGTGACCAGTCCGCAGGCCTTTGAAGGCCTCCGTCTCACCGGCCGCAAAGTTCGTCGTCCGGACTGCACGTTCGCGACCATGGACCATAATGTGCCGACCGATGAGAACCGGATGAACATTACCGACCCGATCGCGAAGGCGCAGGTTGACGCGCTGACTAATAACGCGGCGACGACCGGCGTAACGCTTTTCCCGCTCGGCGATGATCGCCAGGGTGTGATTCACATCATCGGTCCGGAGCAGGGGATTGTCCTGCCAGGCATGACGGTAGTTTGTGGCGACTCGCACACCGCGACCCACGGCGCGTTCGGTTCGATCGCATTCGGGATTGGCACCTCCGAAGTGGAGCACGTGCTGGCAACGCAGACGTTGCGCCAGAAAAAGCCGAAAAACTATAAAGTCGAATTTACCGGAACCCTGCCGCCGAATGTAACCGCGAAGGACATGGTTCTGAAACTGATCAGCATCATCGGCCCCGCCGGCGGAACCGGATGTGCGTTCGAGTTCTGCGGCGAAGCCATTCGCACCCTTTCAATGGAAGGCCGCCTGACCATCTGCAATATGGCGATTGAGGCCGGTGCCCGTTCTGGGCTGGTCGCTCCCGATCAGATCACCTTTGATTACGTTTCCACCGGTGACCGTGTTTACGCCCCGAAAGGCGAGGCATTCGACAAGGCGGTTGAGGAGTGGAAGCAGTTCTACACGGATGAAGGCGCAACCTTTGATCATGAGGTCACCATTGATGTGACCGATCTGGCCCCGCAGGTAACCTGGGGAACCAGCCCGGGTATGGGCGTAGATGTGACCGGCGAAGTGCCGGCCCTTGACGCGGTTGCGGAATATTCTCCGGCCGACGTACAGGGCGCGCTCGATTACATGGGTCTGGAATCGGGCACGAAGATGACCGATATCACGATCGAAACCGTTTTTATCGGCAGCTGCACCAACGGTCGTCTCGAGGATCTGCGCGAAGCGGCGGAATATATTAAAGGCAAGAAGGTCGCCGAGGGCGTCCGCATGCTGGTGGTTCCGGGATCGGAAGCCGTTCGTTATGCTGCCGAAAAAGAACGGCTCGACCGGGTGTTTGTTGAAGCAGGCGCCGAATGGCGCTTTGCGGGCTGCAGCATGTGTTTGGCGATGAATGCCGACAAGCTGCGCGACAAAGAGCGCTGTGCCTCGACATCCAACCGCAACTTTGAAGGGCGTCAGGGCAAGGGCGGGCGCACCCATCTGGTCAGTCCGAAAATGGCCGCCGCCGCGGCCGTGCACGGCCACTTTGTAGATATTCGCGAGGAGATTTAAAAATGGAAAAATTTAATACATTCACAGGAATTGTGGCCGGAGTGGACCGCGCGAACATCGATACGGACGCGCTGATCCCGAAAGAGCATCTGAAGTCTATCAAACGCACCGGCTTTGGCGCGGCGCTGTTTTCCGACTGGCGCTACAACGACGACGGATCGGACAAGCCCGATTTTGTGCTGAATAAACCGGAAACCAAAGTAGCCGAGATTCTCGTGACGCGTAGCAACTGTGGTTGCGGATCGAGCCGCGAACATGCGGTCTGGGCCGTCGTTCAGTATGGCTTCAAAGCCGTGATTGCTCCGCGTCAGGATGATCAGCCGGGGTTTGCTGATATCTTCTGCAACAACTGCGCAAAGAACGGTCTGCTCACGATTGAGCTTTCCGAATCGCAGGTTGACGAAATTTTCCAAACATTGGAAAAAGAGCCGGGCGTTAAGGGCACCGTGGATCTAGCCGCGCAGAAAGTGACGATTCTTTCGTCGTCCGGAGCGACAGACTACCCGTTTGAAGTCGCCGCCGACCTGAAAACAAAGCTTCTGGAAGGGCTGGACGACATTGCCCTGACGCTTCAGTATGAGGCCGACATCACGGCTTATGAAGCCACTCACGGCTAAGCTGCGCTTAGAAATCCTAAATCAGAAACTCGAAATCCGAAACAATGGGGAAAATTATAAAACTAAAAATTTTCAAACATTGGAAAATTCCGGTTTTCGAATTTGTTTCGGATTTAGAAATTAGTGCTTCGAATTTTACACCGGAGGTGAACTATGCAGGATAACCGCTATCTGATTCCGTTTCTCGGCATCATCACTTTGGTGATGGTCGGCTTTGTTCTCAAAGCCGCTCAGGTGGTTGTTCTGCCGTTGATTATCGCTTGGCTTCTTTCCTACCTGTTCGCGCCTGTGGTGAATTTTCTGGCGCGCCACAAGGTTCCAACCGGCGTAGCCGTGCTGGCGGTTCTTTTGATTCTGGTTGGATTCTTCTATCTGATCGGTATGTTTGTTCAGACTCGGGTGATGGGTTTTATCGGTCAATATGACGAATACGCAGCCCAGTTGACTCATATCTCCACCGATCTGGCATCCCGGTTCAATCTGCCGGAAGGCTATTTGAAGGAGTTTGATTGGACGGGGCAGCTTGGTAAACGGTTGGTGACTCTATCCGGGTCATTCGTTAGCATTGTTAGCACCATGGGTATGATCCTGATTTTTTTGGTGTTTATGTTGCTGGGCAAACCCTACGGCCGTCGCAAGTTGTACGAGGCTTTTGCCGGTGAGCGGGCTGTAAAAATCATCACGGTTACGGACTCAATTACAGGTCAGATCAGCCGCTATCTCTCTATTAAGGTGGCAATTAGCGCGGTGACAGCTGTTTTGGTTTATCTGGTGCTCGTGGCAATGAAGGTTGATTTCCCGCTCACGTGGGCGGTCTTTACCTTCCTGCTGAACTTTATTCCCACGGTCGGCTCAGTGATTGCCACCGTGCCGCCGGTGCTGGTTGCGCTGGTTCAGTTCTATGATAACTTTTGGCCCGCCGTGATCGTTTTAATTCTCCTGCTTTTGATTCAGCAGACCATGGGGAGCTTTGTTGAGCCGAAACTGATGGGCGACAGCCTCAATCTCAGCCCGGTGGTGATCCTGCTTTCGCTGGTTTTCTGGGGCTGGCTATGGGGCATTACCGGTGCGTTGCTTTCCGTTCCGA
>Ga0307990_1001665_pt1 | contig 18432 bp, 20 predicted proteins | sample EllFjometagen129_FD_203168 | JGI IMG/M metagenome (GOLD analysis project Ga0307990, IMG submission 203168) | Marine microbial communities from Ellis Fjord, Antarctic Ocean - #129 | ecosystem: Environmental > Aquatic > Marine > Unclassified | place: Southern Ocean | collected 2014-10-08
TAACTCCACCTCGCTAACAAACCACGGATACCTAATCCCCAGAATCTGTGCGTACAAGTCTTTGTCTCTCATGCCTCAAAGAATATTGCCTTTGCCCTTCCCTGCCCACACTAAACCCTGAAGCGCCGAATTTACATACCCAGAAGTCTAGAGGGCAAACTCACCAAGCTCGCTTCTGTCCCGAAGGTAATAGTAATCATTGGTGCCCGTCAGGTTGGTAAAACGACCTTAATGAACCACCTGTACGAGGGGCTTCCAGGGCCCAAGGCTTTCTTAGATTTTGAGGATCCAGAACTGGTGGCCCTCTTTGAGGAAGACATCGAGGCATTCGCACAACTTTACGTCAAAGGCAAGCAATAACTTTTTTATCGATATTAATATTATATGTAATAGTCGCTATGAATCATGGGAGTATAGCCTAGGCATACTGGAGGAATGAAGAATGGGAGTAAAAGTAGTTAGCCCGATAAGAGCTTATCAGATGCTCAAAGCCGATCCTGAGCATACCTTTCTTGTAGATTGTCGCACTCGGCCTGAATATCAATTTGTTGGTCATCCACCCATGGCTTACAACATACCCTATTGCTTCTGGTCACCGGATGGAAAGAGGGAAAATGCTTATTTCGTTAAAGATATAATGAAGAGATTGGAACAGGCAGAAAAATTGCTCATAATCTGTTGTAGCGGCCAGCGGAGTTCCAAGGTTTGTGAAGAGTTGGTGAAAAATGGATTTAAGGAAGTTTTCAACATAGACAAAGGTTTTGAAGGCGATAAAGCAGAAGATATCAATAGTATCTATTACGGTTACCGTCGCCATTTGAATGGTTGGCAACATGATGGGTTGCCGTACACCTATGAACTCAAGGAGGGATTAGCCTATAAACTTAATGAATAGAAGAAAGCATCTCTGTTTTGGTATATAGTTCCTCGCAGTGTTTGTTTAGATTACTAGGGAGTGAATTACCATGGGTAAGTATGTAAAGAAGTTATCTAAATCTCCATGGCCTGAAATGGTGGTATTAAGTGCAGTATTGATTCTATCAACTATAGCCTTGATGCTAATAAACATAGGAGTGGAAGCACCCCCTGGTGGGCTATCTCTAAATTCTGTAACTCTATTAGTTTTTGGTTTTTTCTTAATGAGCTTTGTAATTGGCGTCATAGCTGTCCTAGCTGGAGTTGGAGGAGGAGTCCCATTTATCGCACTCATGTTGGCCTTTACACCTATTAACAGTTTAGTTATCAGAGGAACAGCCCTTATAGTAACCATGTTCAGCGCGCTAATATCGACAGGGCCACTTACAAAGATGGGATTAGCCAATCTCAGAATTTCCATACATTGTGTTGTTGGTTATGGAATCGGTTCGTTTATAGGTGCTATGGTGGCTGTATGGTTTGCAGGTTTTTCAGGCTCAGTTGGCGAAGGATTTATTAGGCTAGGTCTCGCAGGCATTGTTATTTACGTTATTTTCTACTTTGTTCATGCGGGTACCAAAGCAGAATGGCCTGAAGTAAAACATGTAGGTCGCTTTGCTCAGTGGCTAGGAGTTGCTCAGCCCTACTATGAAGCGAGCTTGGGGAAGGTTGTTGATTACCAAGTAACTAGGGCTGGATGGGCACTTTTGGCTATGTCTATAGGTGGGCTGATATCTGGTTTTTTTGGTATAGGAGCAGGGTGGGTATTAGTCCCCACGATAAACCTCGTAATGGGAGCACCGCTCAAGGTAGCAGCTGCAAGCAGCGGAGTTCTAATGGGTATGGGAGATTGTATATCTGAATGGGTTTATTTGCGCTCTGGAGCCGTAATCCCGCTATTTGCTGCTCCATGGTTGCTTGGGCAAGTTCTGGGAGGAATGTTAGGATCTCATTTATTAATTAGAGTAAGAGCTGCTTCAGTAAGGATCATAGCAATTGGAGTATTTGCTTTTTCAGCCTATGGATTGATAACAAAGGGTTTAGAAATTTTGGAAGTAATACCTGTTATTCCTCCGGTGATTCACGGAGTGGTGTTGCTATTTATCGCAGGAGGGGTTGTTCTTCGCCTACTCGGTAAATTCCCTACGATTAAAAAATGGGGTGGATTATATGGAAAAACCTAAAGTTCCTCTTTCACAATTGGTATATGGACAGATTGTTTATTGGTTATCTATTATAGCAGCATTGATTTGTGCAATAGGGCTAGCATTGTCTATAGGGTTTCCAGATGATAATCTTTTGAAACCACAGTATCTTTTCGGCGCTATATGGAAAGGCGGTAGTGACCCTTTAGCTGTGTGGCGAGAAGTAGGCGGCGGATTTCCAGGTGGGAACTTCTGGATAAATAATTTAAACACCTGGGACGGGTTTATGGCGTTTGGATTTGCAATAGGTTGTTCCTCTGCTGGGATCGGACTATTAGCAGCAATTATATTGTTTTTCCGGGAGAAACCCCGCTCCTATAAATGGGCACTGCTTTCTGCATTTGTCGCTTCATTGATTTTCCTGTCCGCGGTGGGGATATATCATGTTTAGACTGAAGTTCCCCGGCAATTTGAGCCGGGACTTGATTGCTAACTCACATTTCCCACCCGCAGATGGACCTTTCCGGCATTTTCCTGAGCTGCCTAGTCAGCCTTTGACTAGGCGGTGACCTGTAGTAGTTCACCGAGTGTGTTGTTGCTTGTTGCCTGCATCCCTCCTGGTTGACTTACGTTGATCACGCCTGAGCGTTGCCAACTCGATCTCCCGTCTCACTTCAGAAACATCCTCAGGCTGGACGTACTTAGTGTGACCCTTGCCTGCATGACTGTAGCTCAGTTGGTGGTAGATACCTACACCCGATCGCTTCTGCTGTGACAAGGAACCGGGGTGCATGTGTCCCAGCTCCAGCAGTATCTGTTTGATGTTAGCAATCTCTCTTTGGATTGACACTTGACGTTTGTTCATTGTTGTATCATATTAAAGATACAACAGGCTGTCAATAGTCCCTGGTCAAAAGAGATAAAGAGATGAGCGATGTCAAGGCAATGCTGGACAAGATGAGCATCAGTCAAGCAGGACACCTTCCCGTTGTGGCTCAGTTCTGTCGAAGGATTGGGCTTGCAGATGTGGTCAATGCTGCCCAGATGGCGGTCGATGTAGGGACAGCGGTTCAGTTGATGCTGTTGGATACCCTTTCTGGGAGGAGTCCTCTGTACCGGTTGGAGCCGTTCGCCCGGTCAGTGGACACGCGGTTGCTTCTGGGTAAGATCATCCCTGCTGTAGCGTTCAACGACACTACGCTGGGTCGAGCAATGGATGCCATCTATGCTGTAGGGACAGAGCAGCTGTTCTCTCAGGTAGCATTCCGTGCAGCGAGGTCATTCCCGTTGACCCTGGATATGCGCCATGTACACTTTGACACGATGTCGGTAAGTGTGTGGGGGGATTACGCTCTGTGTACCAATGAGGAGGATTAGCTGCAGGTGACCAACGGACACAGCGAGGATCACCGTCCTGATCTGAAGTAGTTCTTGGTGAAGATGCTGTGCATTCATCACAACATCCCGATAGTGGGAGGATGCGAGAGTGGTAACACATCGGACAAGACGATGAACAACGCTGTGCTGACAAATCTGTCCAAGTACATGGCTTGGATTCAACTCCCAAGTGCAACTGTCAAGTGGGTATGTGTGGAGAAGAATACTTCATACGGAGTTCGGAAGCCAAGTGTCTTCCGTGGTCGGTGATTGAGCCTCTCCATTGCCTGCTCGACTTCCTCCCTGGTAACACCTGTGAGCTCTCTGTCTTTGGGGAAGTACTGACGAATCAACCCGTTCGTGTTCTCGTTCACCCCTCTCTCCCATGATGAATACGGATGAGCAAAGTAGACCTTAATCCCTAACTCTTCCGTGATCTGCTCATGCCCTGCCATCTCCTTCCCGTTGTCGTAGGTTAATGTGTGTAGCTTCCCCTTGTGTGCCATTAGGCCATTAACAATGGCTCCACGTACCGCCGCCGCTGTCCTGCGCGCTACCGCATCAATGATCGTGTACAACGACTTACGCTCAACCAACGTCACTAGCGCTCCCTTGTGGTTCTTCCCAATCACACAGTCTCCTTCCCAGTCTCCTACCCGACTTCGTTCTTCAACAATCTCTGGCCGCTCGTCAATCGACACCTGATTAGCTATCCTTCCCCGTCGATCATACGAGCCGTAACGTTTCCGTCTCTTCTTCTGACAGCGAAGATGACGATACAACTCCCCTCCAGATCTTTTGTCAGCGTAGGTGTACTGGTAGATATACTCATGGCTGACACTGATTCCTTGTTCCACCCTGAGCCTGCCAGATATCTGTTGCGGACTCCAGTCCATCTGTAGCAGCAGTTCCACCTGCGCCCACACAGAGCCACCGAAACGCGGGCGTATATTGGCTCGCTTGCGTTTCAACGTCAGACGGTGTGCCTGCTCAGGCTGGTATTGTCCCCCACTACTGTTGCGCCCTAGTTCCCGACTGATCGTGGACTTGTGGCGACCCAGGAATGCTGCGATGTCGTTGTTGTTGTATCCTGCTTGCTTTAGTGCGGAGATCTGGTATCGTTCTTGCTAGCTGAGCTGCGTGTATGTGTTCATGGGTGCTCCTTTGATTAATGGTCTGGGCGGCGCTGGTAATGCTACCGCAGCTCATCCTGTTAGACCAGTTGCCAAAGTTGCACTTACTAGTCGAATGCAAGCAAACAAGAATATACGACTGCTTTCCTCGATGTCAAGCATGAGACAAGCCTGAGGATTGATTCTTAGCTTGGCCTGGCTTACCCTGGAAGACGGCGGATCAAGGAGCGTTGATGAAAGCTCTCGACTTGGGGAAAAGTAGCCACCTTATGGAGCGACGCGCATCTATCTCATAGGCACGAGGGATGCTTTAGCAAGATCATCTGCTGCCCATGGACGCCTCCATAAGGGCCGGGTAAGTCTCCACACCCGCGATTTGCTCTATGCCTCAAGCCGCAATCTCGTTCCCGACCGCCGTATCCTCAGCGTACGATGCGCAGACTTCCTCCGTCGAGGATACGCTCCACTTCTTCACGAGTCGCCCATACAAGATCACCGGGGTTCGTCTGCTTGAGCGCAGAGATCGCTACTCCATAGCGCACCCCTGTCCCAGCTCCTTCCTCTAGGTAACCGTACAGGAAACCGCCAGAAAAAGAATCACCGGCGCCTACACGATCAACGACCTCGATATCAAAGACAGGAGCAGTGTAGATCTCCCCATTAGCGTAAGCGATCGCTGTCCATTTGTTTCTCCATACTGATGGAGTCTCGCGTAATGTGATTGCCACCGCGTTTAAGGAGAACTGTCCCGCAAGCGTACGCGCTACCTCTTCGTAGGTGTCTTTTTCGATTCCGAACACTCGCTTGGTGTCTTCCTCGGTGGTGATGAGAATATCGGTGTACTCCATCAACTGTGTCATCACCTCTCGTGCCCTCCTTTGCGACCACAAGCGTGCGCGATAGTTGAGGTCGATCGACACTTTGAGACCCATCTTCTTGGCTATCTTCACTGCTTCGAGGGTCGCTTCTGCAGCTGACTGAGAGAGCGCAGGGGTTATCCCCGAGGTGTGAAAGATCTTCGCTCCCTGGAAAGTTTCTTTCCAATTCACTTCACCGGTTTTTATGTTGGCTATGGCTGCATCTTTACGGTCGTAGAGGACAGAGTTTGCGCGTGGGGAGGCTCCGAACTCGACAAAATAGAGCCCAATGCGATCATCATCGGTCCATATGAAGTGCGAAGTATTCACCCCGTGCTCGCGTGCCTTGTTCTCGATCATGCGTCCAAGAGCGTTTCTGGTGAGGCGTGTAACGTAGGCTGTCTGCAGGCCGAGGCGTTGGGCGGCCACAGCTGCGTTCAGCTCTGAACCCCCTGCATGGACATCCAATTGCTCGGCCTGCTCTAGCCTTTCATGATCAGGAGGCGAAAACCGAATCATTGTTTCACCGAATGTCACAATGTCATACCTCATCTGGCTATCTCCTTTCTAGCTTTGCTAACGGCCTCTACGAGCTCACGAGCGCGCTCGGTAAGAATCTCATAATGTCCTTCTGCAATTGCCTTCTTATCAACCAAACAACTGCCTCCGCAAATCACTGCTGCCCCGGCTTTGATAAACTCACCGGCATTATCAGCGGTGATTCCACCCGTAGGCACAAGCGGAATCTGTGGGAGTGGCCCACGCACCGCTTTAAGGTACCCTGGCCCTAGAATGCCTGCTGGAAACACTTTCACCATATCTGCTCCTAACTCCCAAGCAGTGAGGATCTCAGTGGGGGTCATCGCTCCAGAGATTACGACCACTCCGTACCGATGCGCCATCTCAATCACGTCAGGTTCAACAGTAGGGGTAACAAGAAACTCTGCCCCCGCGAGGATCGCCTCACGGGCAGTAGCCCCGTCCAAGACCGTCCCTGCTCCTAGCAAGACATTTTTGAGTTCATCGGTTGCCTGTTCAATCGCCCGCAGTGCTCCCGGTGTGGTCATTGTGATCTCAATGCAGTTGAGTCCACCTTTATGTAAAGATCGAGCAATTTGAACCAGCTCTCTCGAAGCCTGGACTCGAATGATGCCAAGGACTATATCTGTGAACAATTGGCGAATTATATCTGTCTTTTTCATTTTATATCCTATAGCTTCTGTCTTTCTAGTTTGCTCATTAATTCATGTCTAACTATTTCAATATCTGCGGCCCACTCTGGTACTTGTAAGTGTGACACCTCTACTGTACTTAAATCCTTCATTCCCGAGCCAGTTACTACAGCCAAAACGCTCTCTCGTTCGCTGATTATCCCCTGCCTGCGCGCTTTAAGCGCGCCAGCTGCAGAAGAAGCTCCTGCTGGCGATGCACAGATACCTTCCCTTTCAGCTAGTATTTTTTGGGCATTTAAAAGCTCTTGATCACTTACTACTATTGTTGTTCCTTTTGTCACCTTTAGCGCTTCCAGCACCTCCTCCCCTTCCGATGGCAGCGGAACGGCAATTGGTACAGCTACTGTAGTTGCTACCTTGCCCCACTGCTCAATAGACCGATGTTCTTGAAAAGCTTTAACAATAGGAGCGCAAACCTCCGACTGCACACAGAGAATTTTGGGTATATGATCAATACTATTCGCTTGGGATAGTTCCTTTAGACCCGTAAACATTCCAGCAATTAGCCCCCCCCCTCCGGCAGGTGCTACAATCCAGTCTGGCATATGCCCAGCCATATCTATTGCAATCTCATAAACTATAGTTTTTGGGCCCTCTAACTGATATGGGTTGACAGTGCCTGCGGTAGTAAGATGATGCCACCCAAAATCTTCTCTTAATTCCTCAACGATCCTAATACAATCATTTACCAATCCGTTTCCACGAATCTTTACAACGGAAGCGCCGAAAGTTATCGCTTGAGCTATCCTTTGAGGAGATGTAGTGACTGGCATGAAAACATAACATGGCAATCCTGCTTTAGCAGCATATGCCGCTACTGCAGGCCCAGCATTAGCATCTGAAGCTATCGCTACAGATTGAGCTCCGAACCCCAAAGCGTTTGTTACACCTATGGCTGCGTTACGGTCCTTAAAGGAACCTGTAGGATTTTTGGTCTCATCCTTGACCCAGAATTTAGCGAACTTACCAAAGTGCGCCAGCTTATCACACCCATGTAAAAAAGTATTCCCTTCACCAAGGGAGATAACTTTTTCAGGATCACTCACTGGTAGTAAATCCCAGAACTTCCAAATTCCGGGCTTACTCGTATCCACCCAGTCAGACATGTTATCAGTCTCTGGAAGTTTTGAATATTTCACCGTGAGTTTGCTACCACACTGCGGGCACCTATAAACTCCCTTACCCTCCTTAAATGTTGCGCCGCATTGTTTACACTGCAAGTAGTAATGCATTCCTATGCCTCCTTAATAGATGTACATTATACTAATGCCTCAAATAATATTTCCAGCAAGCTCAAAGAGTTAAATATTATCTTAGCTCTTTTAGTCCCAAAACATCTCTATAGGCGAAAAGAGCAGGTGTCCCACCAGTATGCAAGAATAAAACCACATCGTTCTTGCTCAAGAGCCCCTTTCGAATATGATCTTATAAACCAGTTGCTGCTTTACTTGTGTATACAGGGTCAAGTAAGTCAGCTAGATCGACAAGTTGCAATGGCCTCACAACTATACTGGGGATTCAGCTCTGCTGAACACTCTCCAATTCTGACTGCGCCTTCTGCAAATAGCTTGATAATTAGAAACTACTGTTCTGTCTCCACACCTCGAGCGCTGACGAATGCCTTAACCATAGGAATGGAAATATGGTAAAGCTCCGCGCCTTCTAATTTCACTCTTACTCCCCCTATCATCTATTTTCGCGCAAGCGTTATTGCTAACTTTACGGCATTTGCAGCATCTGGAGCGTAACCATCGGCACCAATCTTATCAGCGTAGCTTTGCGTAACGGGCGCACCTCCGATCATCACCTTGACCTGATCTCGAAGACCAACGTGTTTGAGCGCATCGATAACATCTGGCATGTGAATCATCGTTGTTGTCAATAGCGCAGACATACCAATGATATTAGGCTTGTGTTCCTTCACTGCATTGACGAACTGTTCAGCGGTTATTTCTGCACCAAGGTTTATGACCTCAAAGCCTGCTCCTTCGACCATCATCGCTACAAGATCCTTACCAATATCGTGCAGGTCACCCTCAACAGTACCGATCACGAGCTTGCCGCACGCCTCTACACCGGCCTCAACCAAAAGTGGCTTGAGGACTACCATGGCACTTTTCATTGCCTCAGCTGACATTAGCATCTCGGGGACGTAGCGTTCCCCTTTTTCGTACTCCTCACCAACGATATCCATCGCCGGGGTAAGTACTTCATCAAGAATCTGTTGCGCAGCAAATCCCTGAGAAAGCGCATCTCTTGTAAGTTTCCTGGTTTTCGTTCCGTCTCCGTCTAATACAGCTTGCCTTATCGCCTCTTGCATTTTAAAATCCTCCGTGGTTTGCGATATAGGTTTTATACTTCCTTCTCAATAACTTCTTCTCTTGAGATAGGCAACTTATCCATTCCCTCTTTTCGTGCGAATGCCTCCATAACCTCGAACAATTCATCCACACATGCGGGCTCAAGAGAACTCTCTTTAGTTGGATCCAAGTCCAGGATATTCTTCACTTTCAAGTGAGCACGTTCGCGAATGTCTGAAGCATCAGCTTCCTTTCCAGATCTACCATCTTGATCAATAGTGTTAAATGAAGGTTCCCAAAATTCTTCTTTGAAAAAACGGAGAGTATGTTTCGATGTAAGGAAGTGTTTATTTTCCTTCTTATTTGTTCTAATGAGTTCTTCTGCTAAACTCTCTGGGCACACATTTATTCCCTTAGAAAGCCTACGAGCAAACCCACAAATCTCGTTATCTATAATTAGCTTTTCAAGGCTTTGAGTACTGGCAAATTCCAGCATCCCCGGTCCGGCAACAATATTGGCCCCGGCAAGTAACGAGGCGGTTATTCCTAGACCTGACTCGATCCCAGCTTGCATATCTATCCTTTTACCATCAGCTCTCCCAAGATTAGATGTAGTTGGCAATCGAAAGTGCTTCCCAATTTCGATTATACCACAGTCAAGCAGAATGGCCTCGGGGGATGCCATTGTTGGAGTAGCTGAGCGCATGTTCAGGTTGCATGCACCGCCTCCCCATATGAATCTTGCCCCAGATCTTGCCGCTTGGTGAATTACCAATCCTGATAGATTCTCTGCAGTGGCTTCTAGCATCGTTCCAGCTAGAGTAACAGGAGCGGTAGCGCCAGCAAACGGAATATGAACAGCCATGGATGGGATATTGTCCCGGGCGCTGTTGATAAGGTTGTATGTGCTCATCTGGCTCCAACCCAATGGAGAAACACTATTAGCGCAAATGATATGTGAAGGCTTATTGCTAAATCTTTCCGCTCCCCGTGCTACAATCCACAATAGTTTACGCATGACCTTGTACCCTGATGGGGTAAATGCAGTGAGAATTGTTGGTCTCGTAGAGAACAAGAGGGAGACGAATAGCCTATAGGCATCTGTTATTTGCGGCGGAACATCAGTAGTTGTAAACAATGAAGAATGGAAAGATATGTTATTGCATGCATTAACAACCTTTATGTGATGTATTAGATCCTGAGTTACTGCAAAGCGTTGCTTTGTGGGATCATGAAAATCATGTACATAGACTGGAGTCCCGCCAGTCTCGAAATAAACATTACTATCTCTAAGGGAATAGCATTCTTTACGTGAGTGATCATAGACATCAAACCCCTTGGGAACACTTTTTAGGGCGTCATCAATTAAGTCCGGGCTGATTCTTACGGTGTTTTTCTTAACATCTACTTTTGCACCGGCATCTGACATTAGTTCCAACGCGTTTTTATCCCTTACTGTAACGCCAGGATTACTGAGCAATGCATAAGCCCTTTCTACAATATGTGTTATGTCACTTTCCTCTAAAACCTGCCATTTAGGAACCGCATGTTTTTCCATCTTTTCTCCTCCTGGTTTTGGTGTGTTATTTGTAGAGTTTAAGTTTATTAACTCTGCTTTTCTTTCCTGCTTTCTACTAAGGAACGCAAGTAAGTTATAGTATATTCTTTAAGCGTGGATCCAAAACATCCCGCAACGCATCTCCCATTAAGTTAAGTGACAAGACACTTGCTATAATGAATAATCCAGGGAATATCAAAGTCCATGGTGCTCGAGTCATGTAGACCCTACTAAGACTCATATCAGCACCCCAACTGGGGATATAAGGAGGAATTCCTATTCCTAAGAAATTTAGTGAAGCCACTTCTAGTATTGAAAAAGCAAAGACAAATGTACCTTGTACAATAAGTGGAGAGACTGCATTAAGGAGAATATGTTTTGTAAGAATTTGTAAAGTACCTACCCCTGTTGCTCGTGCTGATTGGACATATGTTTCCTCACGAATGGTAAGAGTCAGACTATATGCTATTCGAGCTGTCCTGGTAGCGTATACAATTCCTACAGCTATTACTACGGTTACAAGACCCCGCCCAAAAATGGCAAGCAATGCTAAGGCTAGCATAATAGAGGGTAAAGCCATTAAACAATCCACAAAGCGCATTAATGCAACACCCAGCTTATGAAAATAGCCGGATATAAGACCCACAAACGTGCCCGTAAATAGAGCAAAGATTGTAACGGAGAGTCCAATCAGTAGCGAGATACGGCTACCATACATTACACGGCTAAGAACATCTCTTCCGTATTGGTCTGTTCCAAAAAGGTGAGACCGCTGAGGAGGAAGCAATCGGTTGGCTGGGTTAACATCCTGTGGACTGTAGGGAGCCAAAACAGGGGCAAAAATCCCCATTAGCAGGAGGATAAAAAAAAGACTTACTCCGACTAAGCTCAGGGGTCTCCTGGAAAGGGTGTGCAATATCTGGATATTCTTCTCAAGTATCATACGTACCTAACTCGAGGATCTAGAAATCCATAAGCAATATCGGTTGTGAAGTTAATAAACACATACGAGATTGCCACAACAAGCAGAATACCTTGGATAACCGGGTAATCCCGGCTTTGAACAGCCTCTACTATGAGCCTTCCTACTCCAGGAAGGCCAAAAACTGTTTCTGTTACAACAGTCCCCGATAGCAAAGTGGCGAAAGTAAAGCCTGCTGTTGTTACAATAGGGATTGAAGCGGTTCTTAGTGCATGTTTCATCACCACCTTGAATTGCGACAAGCCCTTTGCAGTAGCTGTCACTATGTAATCGCGGAATAGCACATCCAGCATACTTGATCTGGTGATTCGCGCTAGCAAAGCGGCATTCGGAATTGCGAGAGAGAAGCTTGGCAAAACGAGATAACGCAAGTTCGCTATATTCCCGCTTCTTACCACTGATGGGAATCCGCAACTTGGCAACCATTTTAGGATGACACCAAAGACTAGCATAAGATTTAGCCCTAGCCAAAAGGTTGGGATTGCGGCGGCCAGGAGAGCTCCACCAAACACGAGTTGGTCAATCCAGCTATTGGGTTTTACTGAGGAAATAATTCCTGCTGGGATTCCGATGCCCAATACCATCAAGCTGGAGAAAAAAGCCAGAAAAACGCTCGTTTCAGCGCGATTAATAATCAGCCAAAGGACGGGTTTGCCATAACATATTGAGTGTCCTAAATCGCCACGTATCGCATTAGAGAACCATTTTGCGAATTGTATGTGCAAAGGCTTGTCGAGTTCTAGGGCTTTCATTAGAGTTTCAATAGCAGATGTGTCAGCTTGTGGCCCTAGCATGACTATAGCGGGATTGCCGGGGATAAGGTGCATAAACGCAAATACAATGATAATGAGCACAAGAAGTGACAACATAGCACTTCCTAGATGTACCAACATATAATCAAACATACATACCACCTTGCACTGATTACCAATCAATAATTAGTTGGATGCTCTCTATTAATCTGCCTGTAGTCTAATGGAAGGGGGCTGCAGATGATAATCTGCAGCCCCCTTTATTCTATTCCTCGTCTATCCAGACATTCCAGAAGTATGGAAAGAGCTTGACTGGATGGCTCGGAGTTCCGAGGCCATGCAACTCATCAGATGCTATGTTCACAAAAGAGAAATGTCCTGTCTCTATAACAGGAACGTATTCGTAAATATACTTTTGCAGAGCCTCCCACGCCGCAAAACGCTCATTGCGGGCTGTAGAACTCATAAAATGTTGCTTTAATTCAGTCAATTCAGGAGTATCCCAACTCGTCTCTAGTGATGGCCAATTACTGTTCATGCAAGTAAGAAGACTTGGGTCTGGAACAAGCCCATGCATAGTTTGGAAGAGATCCCAAAGTTCTGGTTTTGCTCGCCTATTTGCTACCGTTGGCCAATCATATACCTGCAAATCTATGTTGAAACCCGCTTTGCTGAGTTGCGCGGTAATGATCACTGATTCGTCATAAAAGTTTTTATAGTCTGTACTCGTCATATAATGTATTGGTTCCCCATTATATCCGGCTTCTTCCAGCAACTGTTTGACCTTATCTAGATCTGGTTGATCGTAGGTTTCTGTACCCGCTAGCGTGTACCAGAAATTTCCGATTGGGTAAAACGAGCCGTTTGCATCCCAAAGATCCTCAGGGCCATATGCAGCTTGTAAGATAGGTTGCATGTCCAAGGCTGCCCGAACGGCTTTGCGCATGGTCAAATTCGACATTATCCCCTGTCTGGTATTCGGGATTAATTCACCAAAACTTGGATCATTAGCGACGAGTGTTTGAATACCAGGAGCTTGCTTTAGTCCGTCATAGAGATCAGCGGGAATTCTCTCTGCATAGTTGAAATCACCTGATCTTAGCCCCATCACTCGCGCATTAACCTCGGAGAGTGGTATGTATTCTATATTCTTAATATAAGCGGTCCTCCGTCCGCTGTATCCACTAGGTTCTTCCGTTCGCGCGCAGTAGTCTTCAAAAGCAGTTAATAGGATATGTCGTCCAGGGATCCATTCGACGAATTTGTATGGACCTGTCCCAATCATATTCTCAGCTGCAATCGGTTCCGCCCCCGCTGTTTCTACGATTTCTTTGGGGTAAATGAGACACCCGCCTCCAGCGAAACCTAACAAACTTGTTAAGGGACCAAATGCTTTCTTCATATGCATTTCAACTGTATACCTATCCGTTACAAGTACATTGTCCGTATATTCGCCAACAAGTCGACCGCGTGTCCCGTATTGTAGCCAGCGACTTAGGGAAGCAGCAACATCGTCAGCGACCATCTCGTCAGCATTGTGAAAGAGAACACCTTGCCTGAGGTGCAGTAAAACCAACTTGCCATCATTTTCGACCTCGTAGCTCTCTAGCAAGAATGGAACCGGCTCATTACTAGCGTCAAAAGCAAACAATCCCTCCATTACATGGTGAATTATTGAGGTTGCTAGATCCTGGCTAACCAACATACCATCTAGCATCGGAACCTCACCAAGTGTCGCATAACGCAGAGTACCCCCATAACAAGGTTCTTCCTGAGCCATACACGCCGAACTACCAATCAAACCGCCTATCACGGCTAGTAGCAAAAACCATGCCACCACTGTGTGCTTATGCATAATCATCCCTCCCAAAAGTTAGTAAAAATCGACGTACACATACAAAAGTGGTATCACTCAATAACTGACGATACGTTATCTCACCTCCATCTTTCGAAACTTCTTGCTGTAGGGGGAATCTTCCCCCTGACGTCGCAAGATTTCTCCTTACATTTACCGACTCCTAGATAGCGCCACAATCATCTCAACCTCCACGGGAATATTTCCCGGAAGATTGGAAGTGCCGAGGGCTACACGAGCGTGTCGTCCTCTCTCCCTAAAGATCTTCACCAACAGTTCCGAGGCACCGTTCACCACCTTAGGCTGGTTATGAAAATCCAGAGCGGAGTTGACAAACCCACGTACCTGTACGATCTCCTCCACCTCCTCCAACGAGCCCACTACCGACTTGATCGCTGCTAGGCAGTTCAGCGCGCAGATCTCTGCGGCTTTGTACCCTTCATCTGGCGAAACCTCTTTCCCAACACGGCCGATGTATACTGCTTTACCGTCCCGTATCGGACCTTGGCCCGAAACGTAAACTAGATTTTCAACACGCTTTGCCGGTACGTACTCCGCCACCGGCTTAGCAACTATCGGAAGCTCAAACCCTAACTCTCTCAACCGCTCTTCAACGCCCTTATCGCTCATACCATCAGACTCCTTTCCGTAGACTCAGGGGATACAATTTCTTGATTACGTCCGCAGCATTCACCTTTCCACGTACCCCAATGCCTGTGATATCTCATCTACCGTTTTCTTAACCACCGCGATCATTTTCTCAGACTCAGCTGAGTTGTCGAACTCGCGCTTAAGACCGGTTATGCTTATTGCACCTACGATTTCGGCGCCATACGCCCTGATTGTTGCTGCGAAACACTTTATTCCTTCCTCATGTTCTCCATTATCGATCGCATACCCACGTGCGGCGGTTATTTTCAGTTCTTCCAACAACTGCATCGGATCTGTAATCGTCGTTGGAGTACGCTTTTCCAAGGTGCCCTCTTGCAACAACGAGACAACTTGATCTGTGGGAAGGGTGCTGAGAAGAGCCTTGCCGATACCCGTACAATATGCTGGTGCACGACTACCTATCCTCGAGATCATGGGTAGACTTCGCTGGTTTTCTATCTTATCGATGTACACAACATCCATGCCATCGAGAACGCATAAGTGAACTGTCTTCTGGGTCTCAGCGCTCAACTTGACGAGGAATGGGTGCGCGGTTTCGCGTATGGGCATGCGGCGTAGGAGCTGGCCGCTCAATTGGAGGATCTTGTTTCCCAAGCGATATAGTCCATCGCCATTGGTCTGGAGGTAACCCGCTTGAAGAAGGGTATTGAGATAACGATAGACGGTAGTCTTGTGAACACCAACACTATCCGCCAGCTCGACCGCAGTCATTCCTTTGGCGCTCTGCGCCAATATTTCGAGCAGGTTAAGCCCCTTTGCTAGTATTTTCGCGTCTCCTGTAGCCAAAAACGCAACTCCTTGTAGCGAATAATAAAACCACCATAGCAGAAAAAGAGACTCTTGTCAAGAGGTGGTTGGGGAGTATGAGCGTAGCTTGGCAAGCAAACGGTGTCATGATGCTTGCTGCGAGAGGCCCTGTCGTACCGTAGGAGATAGATCTGGTTGGAAAGTGGTGATCGCCACTTGTGCTTTGGATGTGCGTTGCTTTTGCTGTGAAGATAGGCTATAACGTCGATTTGTTTGCGGGAAGTGTATTTGCCCGATGTCGTTATGTGTGCAATCTAGAGGAGGTAGCGGGACAAGCGTCTGTTCCCATAACTATGATGGTATTTGTTAACGTCTTGCTGCCCGTACTCCTTATTGCGGGCAGTGGCTACCTACTGGCCAAGCTTACTGGCATCAAGTCCGATGGGCTGGTAACGTTAGTCTTCTACATTCTTAGCCCGTGTCTGATCTTCTACTCGCTCTATTCTCAGCAAGTCTCGGAAAGTGCGATTTCGAGCCTGGTTATCTTTGTCGTTTCTCTACACACCATTCTATTCATCATCGGTGCCGTGTTGTTCCGACTCTTTCACTGGGATGACGATTCGCGTGTTGCGGGCACACTCGCTCTCTTTCTTAACAACGGCGGCAACTATGGGTTGCCGATCGTCTTGTTCGCCTTTGGTGACGTTGGTTTCCAATTTGCAGTGCTTTACGTCGTTGTCCATGCAGCGATGCAGGCGGTGCTTGGCGTTGGACTCGCCTCCTGGAAGAAGGGGATGTCCATTTGGAAGCTACTGCGGAATGTGGTGAGCGTCCCCTGGTTCTACGCTCTTATTGTTGCACTCGTTCTACGCAGGACGGGGACGATCTTGCCGGATTCAGCGATCAAGCCGATCGAGATGCTTGCTCAAGCGACGATCCCGGTCATGCTTCTCCTGCTGGGAGTTCAACTAGCACAGGTGAAGATTACAAGCGTGCTCCCGCGAGCAACAGTAGTCGCCGGGTTGAAGCTGCTCATTCCTCCGCTCCTCTCTTGGGGATTGACCGCAGCCCTGGGAATCCACGGGCTATTGCGATCCGTGCTTATCATTGAGGGGAGTACCCCGACAGCGGTGAACGCTCTCCTGCTCTCGCTTAAGTATGATCGTCGCCCGGATCTCACGGCTTCCATTCTTCTTTTGACAACGGTGGGTAACCTGGTGACGATGACTGTGCTTCTTACCCTGCTTACGTAGGTGACTTCGGGTGTCTTTCACTTACAGTGAGAGTGATGGCTGTGGGCCGAGTGACAGGGGATGGGACTCCCGCAACACGAGATGATGGTATGCCCCGGCAGCTGCGATCATGGCCGCGTTGTCGGTGCAGTACTTAACTTCTGGAAAGGTGACGTCGATTCCGCTCTTGCTTCCATCCGCCTGCATGCGCTCACGTAGGTGAGAATTGGCGGCAACTCCGCCGACGACAACGAGGTTCTTTCGATGATATCGCCTCGTTGCATCGATCGACTTCTTGGTAAGGACGGAGACAACGCTCGCTAGGAAGGATGCGGCGACGTCTTCTCGCTTCTCGCGGGGGTGCTTGCGCAGGTGATAGAGGACCGCTGTCTTCAGGCCGGCGAAGCTGAAGTCAAACCCTGGCGAGCCGGACATGGGTCGCGGGAAGTTGATTGCGGTAGGGTCGCCCCGTGACGCTAGTCGATCAACCTCCGCGCCAGCGGGGTACCCGATGCCGAGCATCTTGCCCACCTTATCCAACGCCTCCCCTGCCGCATCGTCCACCGTCATCCCTACCAGGTGATACTCGCCGTAGGAAGTTACATCGACGAGACTGGTGTGTCCGCCGGAGACGATTAGCGCCATGAATGGCGGCGTGACCTCTGTATTGCACAATCGCTGGGCGAAGATATGCCCTTCGAGGTGATTGACGCCGATGAATGGTACGCCAAGGCCGAACGCAATTCCCTTTCCGTAGGAGAGACCGACGAGAAGTGGCCCGACCAACCCCGGCCCGTAAGTAGCGGCCACAAGAGAGATATCGCGCATGTCGATCCCTGCTTCGACAAGAGCATCGCGGACAAGGTATGGCAGCTTGCGCATGTGATCTCGCGAGGCGACCTCGGGGACGACGCCCCCGTAGCGAGAGTGTATCTCTGCTTGAGAGTAGATGACGTTCGCGACAAGCTCTTTCTCACCGCGGAGGAGAGCCACCGCCGTTTCGTCACACGAGCTCTCGATTCCAATGGTGTAGAAGGGATTCGTCATCTGATGTATTCCTGCTTTAAGACTCCGATGAACGGGAGATTCCGGTAGAGTTCGCGATAGTCCATCCCGTAACCAACGATGAACGCGTCCTCCTCAAGTGGGAAACCAACGTAATCTACTTGCACGCCAACCTCACGTCGCGCCACCTTGTCGATCAGGGTGCAGATGCGGATCGAAGCGGGCCAACGTGCGGCAAAACCGCGCTTGAGGTAGTCGATCGTGTAGCCCGTATCGACGATGTCCTCCACAATCAGCACGTCGCGCCCTTCGATTGGCCGTTCCAGATCCTTGACGAGCCGGACCGCACCGGGGGATGTCCCGTTCCCATAGGAAGAGACCGAGATGAAGTCGTACTCGACCTCGGTCGGTATCTCGCGGGCTAAATCGGCCATGAATACCAACGCCCCATGGAGGACGCACACGAGAAGTGGGGGGCGCCTTTGCGTATCCCGCGCCGCCCCATTTGCGTAGTCGACACTGATCTGTTCTCCAATCTCGTGTGCCCGTTTGGTGATCTGTTCCGCGGAAAATAGAACCCTGGAAACCCTCTCTGCAATCTTGTTTGTCACTCGAAATGCTCCTTAGCGAGTAGCGAACCTCTTTTCTAACGTGGCCATTCGTTCAGTGA
>Ga0307990_1001666_pt1 | contig 18426 bp, 10 predicted proteins | sample EllFjometagen129_FD_203168 | JGI IMG/M metagenome (GOLD analysis project Ga0307990, IMG submission 203168) | Marine microbial communities from Ellis Fjord, Antarctic Ocean - #129 | ecosystem: Environmental > Aquatic > Marine > Unclassified | place: Southern Ocean | collected 2014-10-08
CTGTCGCCGGCAAAGAGCAGGCTCGATCCATTCCCGTCAACCATTATGTTGCCATCTACATGAAGCGGGTGGAGGGGGTTAGAAGTGCCAATGCCTATATTGCCACCCTCGAAAATAAAGTTTTCATCCGCCGCGTTAAAAACCAAATCTTCGTTGGGCTTTGTTTTTATGTAGTGGTCTTGGTCGCCAAGCCAAAGGGTAGAATAATAATAATCTCCCGCTGACTGGATATATAGGGAAGCATTGTCGGGACGTGAGGCATCGTTATCTCCTAAGATGTGGAGCTTTGCCACCGGACTGGTATTGTTACCGATGCCGATTCGGCCGGTAAGACCATTGCCGGGTGATTCTTCCACGAAGAAGGTAGGTTTATCACTAAAAATTCCAATCATTAAACTGTTTGGAACAGGATTTAAGAGCTTTTTCGAACTGCCAACACCAATCACCATCGAATGGCTGGAGACGGCAATCAGGTTTCTGCCAAAGGTATAGGTTTGACCGGCCAGAGATTGGTTATCATATCCAATTGCCACCGCATTAGTACCACGGCATACCAGATTCCTGCCAATTGCAACAGAATACCTCCAGGCAGCCTCCACGTTATCGCCAATTGCGATGGTAGATATATCTCTTGCAAATGCACTTCTTCCGAAAGCAAAAGAATAATCACCCGATGCAATTGACCTTTGTCCGCCAGCAAGGGAATACATGCCTGTGGAAACATTTGAATATCCGACTCCGCTGGCAAACTTCGTAAAATCAACATCATTATGATCACACGATACACACTCGAAATCCTGCGATTTTAAGACATTTGTAAAAAATACGGAAATTATGAATAAGCATATTAATTTTTTCATTGGATTACATTTTTATAATACTTGAAGAATAAATGGTTTTGTTTTCATTTGTAATTACCAGCCCGTAAATGCCAGGCATGAGATTCATTAGATTAGAAGACACCAGGTTGCCATTTACTGTAACAGTCTCCTGGTAAACTTTCTTACCCTTCAGATTAAAAAGTGAAATAGTTATTTGTGTATTGATCAATCTTTCGGGGATTCCGATTTTTAATATGTCAGCAACCGGATTGGGATAGACTTTCAGTTTTTCATTTTTCTCCGTCACATCCGCTACACTTGTGATAATGTTGATTTCATCCCTGAGGACTTTCCAGATGTGAATATCCAGTTCAAATTCGTGTGGATTTGTATTGCTTCCACCATATAACAAGCAACCGTTATCTGGTGTAGGTTCAACACCAAATAACATATAGCTCATATCGCCCCCAAGCTCCTTATAGCCGAGCAGGTTCATATCTTTGTCAATCAAATACAACTCTATAATAGAAGGATCCTGGTTTCCGGGAAACCCCGGATGCAAGTGCCACCCGCCTACAAAAATGGTGGTATCGTTAACATAAGCCATACTATTTTGGGTTGCCATATATTCGATCGTATCATTTTTATTAAAAACCAACTCCTGATGAACCGTTGCCGTAGTATCAACCAGGTAGGCAGCAAAATACTTTTCGTAATATGTACCCATATCCCAACGGTTATCAGCAACCATGATAAATGATGTATCGTTTACCCAATAGTGTGATGAAAATTGCCCTTCAAGTGAATGTGATTCAAAGGGATTGACCTTGAGTATATTTAAACCGGTATCGATAAACATCAATTCTTTCTGGTTATTCGGGTTGGTTGATCGTTCCATGATCATGAGGTTATCAGAATTCGGCACTTTTACGATGTCCCAGGGATATTCGTTAAACATGTAACTGTAATATTTACTGATCAGCGTGTCGCAATCATGGTTAAATTTATAGAAGGCAAAATCGGAAAATTGAGTCCTGGTTTCCGTCTCACTTTCTTCAACAGAGGTCGCCAGTATAATGTCCCCGAAGTTATCCGTTACAATATTTGCGAGGAACCCGAAAAAGGAATACCCTTCCCTGATTTTATAGGTTTTATTGATTGAATAATTAAAATCAGGATCGAGGGTGAGTGCCCATAGCTTATCACGATAATTATGGGCAGTATCCGTATTGATGGCCCCGGTTAAAAAGTAATTGCCGTTGTCCATTACCTTAATACACATCAATGCACTTATGGTATCCTGCAAAGCAAAACGCTTTTCGTGGTATGAGCCTTCGGGATAAACCTTAAGTATGTAGGCATCCTTATGGTCAATCGAGGGTGATCCAACGAAGCCAACCAATATAACATTGCCGTAGGCATCAGTATCTGCATTAATTAACCGGCAATATTCGTCGGATTCAATACCGAATTCAAAGGAATACTGGCCTGATGCGGCATGTATTGAGATAATAAAGATTATCGCGAAAGCGAATACTGATTTACAGATTTTACCCATAATAGTGTCGATTAACCTACTGTTGAATAATTTGAATCGGGGGTCCCAATACATCCACTTTAACAATATACCGGTAGGCATAGTCAAGTTCACTTTCATGGCAAATAGCATGATTTAAAGTATTTGGATGCTGGTTATATTCTTTCCCTTCCATTGCAACATTTAAACATAACCAATTTGATGGTTTGTTTAAATAATCCGGGAATTCTACAAAGGCCACCTGCAATGTACCGTAATAGTGGAAGTTTAATTCTTCACCTATCATTTCATAGTCAACAGGATAATTTGGATCTTCAACATAAAACATTAAATAATCCCCATTTTCGTCAAACTCATCTCCATACAAAGTGTATGTATCAGTTTCACCCCACACCCACCGGTAACCTTCGGGGCAATCGATGTAATAAAGTGATGCATTCACCTCATCCTGAATTTTTATTGCCCCGTCAAGATCGCCAGCATAGTTACCATCACAATCCCCTTCTAACTCGCCGTACCACCAGCATTCATCTTCTCCAAAAGATTCCCATTCCCAAATTTTATCACCAATAACTACACGCAATTCAACTTCAAGCTGATTGTTGGTAATTGCTCCTTTGGTGAGATTTAAGATTACTATTTGCTTGTTTTGCAACGGACAATCCAGGTAAATCTGTGTAACTACATTAATGATTTCATCGAGTGTAGTTACCATGACATCGAGCAAAACTTCGTCATGGCTACTATCAATATCGATCAATATCGATGCTGTGTCTATCCGGGTTTTTCCATAACGTTCGTCAGCAAAGCTGTAGGTGGCGTTAAACAGGGTTTCGATATGCAAAATGGCACTGTCGGCATCCATCACCTCCCCTGATTTGTAACCGGGGTGTTCCTGAATGTACTTCACCTTGTCCCTGAAATTTACAAGCTCGTTTTGGAATTGAATGTCGGCGGCGGTCATGTACACCGCTTCGGGATTGGTCGTTTGCTCAATGTTTTCCTGCTTGCTGCAGGCGTTAAAGATTGCCGCGCTCGAAATTAACATGGCAGCCAAAACTGCTGAAAAAAGTTTGATTTGTTTCATCTGAATCAGTTTTTAAGTTTGTAATGGGTTTAATTATGTAATTAAATTGGTTTGTTTTCGTGGTATTTTTTCCTTTCGACCGCACACGCCAGGGAAATAGTTTTTAAAATCAACGGCAAATATACAACATCAAAACGCGAAAGTCAAATGCAGGAAATTAGATGTGTAAAGTTTATGGTAACTGGGGGGGGGGGTGATAACCAGTGGGTTAGGGGGCTTATTTAGAATGGGAATAAATTTGGGGGGAAGCGAAGCGACTTTAGCGACTTGAGAGAACGAAGAGACTTGAGAGAACTTAGCGAACGAAGAGACTTGAGCGAAGTAGGAGACTTAAGCGATTAAGAGAACTTAGAGAACGAAGAGACTTGAGCGAAGTAGGAGACTTAAGCGATTAAGAGAACTTAGAGAACGAAGAGACTTGAGCGACTTGAGCGAAGTAGGAGACTTAAGCGACTAAGAGAACTTAGAGAACGAAGAGACTTGAGAGAAGTAGGCGAACGAAGCAACTTTAGAGAACGAAGATAATTAGGCGAACTAAGAGACTTAAGCGAAGTAGGCGAACTTAGCGAATTAGGCGAACGAAGCAACTTTAGAGAACGAAGATAATTAGGCGAACTAAGAGACTTAAGCGAAGTAGGCGAACTTAGCGAAGTAGGCGAACGAAGTGAAGTGGGAGAACTAAGAGACTTAAGCGAAGTAGGCGAACGAAGCGACTTAAGCGATTTAGCGAAGTAACGATTGGAACGAACGATTAATGCCGAGCTTCGCTCGTGCATCTTCGAAAAGTTACGAAAATCAAAGATTTTCTACTTTTCGGGACAATTAACGAATAACCATTAACGATTCTTCTAAAACAAACTCATCTGCGTGGCATCATCATCAGCGGGCTTTTTCCTTGTTTTCTTTTTCGAGGATTTGGCTTCATCTTTTTTGTCATGCTTGCCGCCGTTCTCAATTTCCTGTTCAAAAGGAGCATCGGACACAATTTCTAAAGGAATTTCATCGGGAATCTTTTCTTTAGAAACTTTAGCAACATTTGATCCTTCTGCATTTTCCGCTTCCTGGTTTACCTTGTTGTCCTTACCATTATTGTTGGTATCATCATCTGCCTCATCATCAACTTCATCATTTTTTACCGGTATGGATTCCAGCGATTCGAGCCAGGTAACTTTTTTTATGGCATGTGTCGAAAGTCGCTTGCCCTTGGCCTTGTAACTTTTCACACCAATAAAATCTTCTGCAACAAAAGCTTCATCTTCATAATCCTTGCCGTTGGCCTTTTCATCAAAATTAACTTTAAACACGGGCCGTTGATCCATCGACCAGGTAATCATTTTTGAACCTGGGTGCTCGGAAATGAAGAGCAGTTTTTTGTCTGTTTCCTTAAGCGGGAATCTTTTGAAATACCAGAAACCTTGCTTGCCTTCGAGGTAAACCACCGACATTACCTTATCGGGATTAAACTTTTCGATTTGGATAAGATCCTCGTCAAAGTGCGTGGTCAGGTCGTAGCCCGTGAGCCTGTATTCGCCCGATTGCATGAGGGTAAATATTTTATCATCGGCCTTAAAAGCGCCGAGGAAAATTCCGCGTTCTTCGTTGTTCAGGCGTTTTACGCTATCATCAAACCAAACATCTATGGCCCCGAGTGTTGACACACCTTCTTCTTTTTTAACCACCTTGCGTATATAATTTTTGGTGAGGGTGTTGCCTTGCGAGCTCCGTCCTTTGATGGCCAACTCGCTAAAGTCATAATCGAAGGCGGTGTTTTTAAGCCTGGGTTTTGGGCGTAGGGTTACGCGCACTATTTCGGCTTCACCGTTGGGGTTGGCCGAAAAATACAGCACTTTACTGTCTTCGGTTCCTTTGGTGAGATTGTAATCCCTGTCGCGGGTAATCCCAACTACCGCGAAACGCTTCACCATGTTTTTGCCTGCCCGGCCATCGCGGTATATCATATTATATATGGTGCGATCATCGTTTTTCCTGAATACATCGATATGGATAACATTTTTGCCGGCATAGAATTTTTCGGTCACCCTGGTAACCATAAAAGTCCCATCCTCTCTAAACATGATGATGTCATCAATATCGGAACATTCGCACACGAACTCATCTTTTTTTAGCGAAGTACCGGCAAAGCCCTCTTCACGGTTGAAATACAGTTTTTGGTTGGCCACCGCCACCATGGTAGCCTCGATGTTATCAAAATTGCGGATTTCTGTTTTCCGCTCCTTGCCTTTTCCGTATTTTTTCTTGATTTGCCGGTAGTAGTTAATGGCAAAGTCGATGAGATGATTCAGGTGGTTTTGCACTTCGTCAAGCTCACCTTCAATATTGCTAATTTGCTCATCGGCCTTGAAGGTGTTGTATTTTGAAATGCGCTTGATCTTGATCTCGGTAAGCCTAACAATATCATCGCGGGTAATGGCTCGCTTAAACATCGGCTTATAGGGTTTCAATCCCTTGTCGATGGTTACAATCACGGCTTCCCACGATTCACTTTCCTCGATGTCGCGATAGATGCGCTTTTCGATGAATATCTTTTCCAGCGAAGCAAAATGCCACATCTCCTCCAGTTCGCCTTTCCTGATTTCAAGCTCAAGTTTCAGGAGTTTTACGGTTTGGTCAGCCGAAATTTTCAGGATTTCATCTATCCCCATAAAGTTGGGTTTCCCGTTGTAAATCACCGTGGAGTTGGGCGAAATGGAAACCTCGCAATTGGTAAAAGCATAGAGGGCATCCATGGTTTGGTCGGGCGAAACTCCCGGTGCAAGCTGGATTAAAATCTCGACCTTATCCGAGGTGTTATCATCAATTTTTTTAATCTTGATTTTGCCCTTGTCGTTAGCCGAAATAATCGAATCGATGAGGCTTGATGTGGTTGTGCCAAAAGGCACTTCGGTAATTGTGAGGGTTTTCTTGTCGATAAGCAAAATTTTTGCCCTTACCCTTATTTTCCCGCCTCTCAATCCGTTGTTGTATTTCGAAAAATCGCCGTAGCCGCCACCCGGAAAATCGGGAAGCAAACGGAATTCGTTACCCTGCAAATAGCTAATGGAGGCATCGATGAGCTCGATAAAGTTATGGGGGACAATTTTGGAGGCCAGCCCAACTGCAATCCCTTCAACACCCTGTGCCAGCAGCAACGGGAATTTTACGGGGAGTGTAACGGGTTCCTTGTTGCGGCCGTCATACGAATCCTTCCACTCGGTAGTTTTGGGGTTAAAGGCTACTTCGAGGGCAAACTTCGAAAGCCGTGCTTCGATGTATCGGGGTGCGGCAGCGCTGTCGCCGGTGAGCACATTACCCCAGTTTCCCTGCTGGTCAATCAGCAATTCTTTTTGCCCAAGTTGCACAAGCGCATCACCAATGGAGGCATCGCCGTGGGGGTGGTACTTCATGGTTTGGCCTATGATGTTGGCCACCTTGTTGTAGCGGCCATCGTCCATTTCGCGCATGGCGTGCAAAATACGCCGCTGCACAGGTTTCAGGCCATCCAGCACATCGGGCACAGCACGCTCAAGAATCACATAAGAGGCATAGTCGAGGAACCAGTTTTGGTACATCCCTTCAAGCGCAATCGCCTTGTACTGCCCATCGGCTGAATGTCCTGAACGTTCACTCTCAATACTTTGTTCTTCCGGTTTTTCTTCTTCCGGTTCAATCCTTAAATCTTCGCTGTCCATTAAATTAAAATATGCTTTAAGCCCGTTGAATCAATTTATTTTGATAAAAATAAGAACCGACAAAATGAATAAAAAAGATTGAAACAGCCTATTTTATTTATCAACATTTTCATTCCTTATGCTTTATTGAGCGGCTTTTGTCGATAATCAGAAGGGGCTGCCTTACCATTGTTTTGAGTTTTTTTTGGGCGGACTGGCGGGCTTTCCGTTTGTAGTTTCCTTGTGGTGGCTGTGTTTTTGTAGGCCGTACGGGGGCTTCCTACGTCAGCCTCCGCCGGCCAACAAAAAACATCAGCCCCCACTGCGCAAAGCTACCACTTCAATCCCTGCCGCGGGGCAAACTCCCGGGTTCAGGGCTAAATGCTTCGGAGTGGGCTTTATTCCTGTTAAAACTCTGTTAGGGTTTGTAACCCTGACAGAGTTCAAGATGCAGGCTGAACGACTAAAACATCAAATTTAAACCAACCTGCGCAAGCCCTCAATTCCCTTGAGGGGAAGAACCAACCTGCACACCACAGCGGAAAATCTTAATCAGAGAAATACATAAAACCCTTTGTGTTTTTCCGGTTTTTGAGTATCTTTAGCCACATTATTCACCAAATAAAAAGGAGGTTTAGATGAGTGACAGTATTTATAAGGTTATCGAGATCATTGGTTCCAGCAGTGTTTCGTGGGAAGATGCCGCGAAGAAAGCCCTTGACAGGGCATCCAGGACACTGGAAGGACTCCGTGTTGCCGAAGTTGTTGAACAAGACCTGAAAATTGAAGAGGGGAAAGTTGTGGCTTACCGCACAAAACTAAGGGTGTCGTTCAGGTTTAAAGATGACTAACAGACGATGATCACTGTTGAATTAGAAAAAAAAGTGCCCCGGTAGTTATGGGGCACTTTTTTTTTTGATGTGCTAATTTATCACGATAAGTTTCCTGATTAAACCCGTGTTTTTACCGGCTTTCAACCTGAGATAGTATATTCCTTCGGTGAGATCGTTTCTGCCGAATGTATGTGTATATTCAATTTCTGCCTGGGCGATACCTTTAAATTTCGTTACCAACTCTTTTCCATCGCTACCATACAAGCTAAGGTTTATCGTTGTCGTTTCTCTAATCGAAAATACGATGCTTGCGGCATCTACAATAGGATTGGGATATACTGTCAGGTAGTTCTGCCCGGACAGGTACCGGCTTTCTTCAACTCCAAGGGGATATATAACTCCGTCAGGGTTGTGAACCCTGACAGAGTTCAAGCTGCAGGCTGAAAGTTGTAAAGATCAAATTCTTAGGTTGCCCTTGCGATCCTTCGATTTCTTGCGGTGAAGCCCCCATCATACAGTGATTAGAATAAAATCACATCAATCCACCTTCCCCACCTTCACGGTATCCAAAGTTTTATTATTGAGGCTAACGCTGATGAGGTAGTAGCCCGAAGGAAGCTTGCGGTTTGGGCCATCCACGCCATGCCAGCGCAGGCGGAAGTTACCGGGTTGGGTTTGTGCATCCAGCAGGGTGGTGAGCAGTTGGCCATCCAGATTGTATATTTCCACTCGGAAGTGGCCGGTAGCCAGCAGCGTGAATTCGATGGAAGTACTTTCCTGCATAGGGTTGGGCACGGCTTTAACTTTGCTGCCGAGGTGTAGTGGTTGCTGCCCGGTGGATGATACCAGCCAGGTAAAAAATGTGGCGCATAAAATATTGGCTTTGACAAATTATTGATAAATTTACATTTTGATAAATCTCCCGAAGGGATGCCTTTGGCATAAAATAACAAGATATGAAAAACTTTACTTTACTTGCTGTTATATTGCTTTTTGCAATTTGTTCTTTTGCACAAGAAATAACTCGTGGTTCAGAGATAGGCGAAATATATTTTATGGGACCTACAGCAACCGTTATGTATGATGCCATTTACCGCTCCACTGATTTTGGAGAAACGGCTGTTTGTGTGGATAGTGTTTCAGCTTTGAGTAATACTATTGAGTCAATAACTGCCGATAAGACTATTGGGGGTTTATATTTTGTAACGATGGGCGAAGCTTTGTATTATTCTGATGATTTCGGTCAATATGGAAGCTGGGAATTCAAACATTCAGGCATCAATAAACACGTAAATGCTGGCCGAAATATTGGTGTAATATATAAATCTTTTATTTCTCATAGTGAGAATTATGGTACGAATTTCACTTCTCATACTTGCAATGGCTATTTTGGTACATTAAAAGATGTAGATATTGATGTAAGTAATAATATAGGGTATTGTGTTTCGAAAAAATATAATGTAAACGACACTTTATATTTTTTTAATTCACTTAATAATTTTGATGATATCGAAGTTGTCAAAAAGTTTGACTTTCATGGATTAGATAATATTGACATCTCAAGAGAAAACATTGAAGGAAACATCTTTTTGTGTAACCAGAATTCGAATAAAATTTTCTATAGTTCAAATCATGGGTTTGATTGGGAATTGAAAAATCAATTAACTTGCCCTAATTTGCCTATTGTTGGAATAACGGGTGGCCGCCAAAATGGTGAACTTTATTTACACGTTGTTTATACTCAATTAATGGGGCAAAGAAGACACGTGTATATTTATCACTGCTTAGATTATGGAGAAACATTCACTGCTTTTCACCCTATTTCTATTGGACCAGACCCGATTTACGCAAATTTTATAGCAGAAGATACTCTTGTTGAACCTGGTGACACTGTTCAATTTACAGATTTATCCAACGATGCTGAAACCTGGGAATGGGATTTTGATAATGATGGTGCAATTGATTCTTATGAACAAAACCCAACTCATATCTATCAGGATACAGGTTATTATACGGTTAAGCTTTCTATTACTGGCGGAGCAATTCAGGATTTCGGGATCAGGTATGATTATATTCATGTTGTTAATATTACAGGCATTATAAATTATAAAATGGAAAGCAATATTACCGTTTATCCTGTACCTTCAAAAAATCATTTAACCATTGAAGCAAAAGGAAATATTAAAGCGGTATCAATTTTTAATTCAAACGGAGGTTTGATAAAAACCTTTAACAAACTTCATCCTAATATTAAGAAGAAAGTTTCATCAATATCAACCAAGGATTTTGATAATGGTGTTTACTTTATTAGAATCGAAACTGACGAAATTTCACAAACAAATAAAATCATTATTAACCACTAAATCCAAAAAAATGAAAACAAAAGCATTATTTATCGTATTTATTTTCGCATGCTTTACCGCATATTCGCAGGATTGGATAGAGTTTACTGCAAGTGAGAGTACCAAACCAAATTATGAACTATTAGAATCAACGGATACAATAGTTGAATTTGAGATTGATGTACCCGGGATGTATACTACTGTCATTGACACCTTTAACCGGGTACAGATAAAAGAACATACAAGAATGGATTCAGTTGGTTATCCGGAAATGCCAATCATTTCATATTTAGTTGCTATTCCAGCATGTGACAGTGTGATATTGAATATTGAGCTTTCGGATTCAATACATTATTCAAATATGAATATCTATCCTGCGCCGGAACTCGTACCAGACACCACTGCGGGAGGAGCTATAGCTTTAATTGAACAATTCTCTTATTACCACGAGGCTTATGAAACAGATGGTTGGTTTCCAGTTACAGTTGTAGAAACAATTGATAAAGGAGCAATAAGAGCACAGGATGTAGCTAGGGTGCTATTTTACCCTGTTCAGTTCAATCCTGTAAAGAAAGAGATTTGGGCTTATTCCCAGGCAAAGATTACTTTAACTTTCTATAATTCATCAGGTTCTTTACAGAAAGATGTAGGGATATTTAATGAGGTTGTTGGCAATGCACTTATAAACTATAATTCAAATGGATTGAATGCTTCAGTTAATTGCGGTGCAGGTTTGGAAGAATCTGGGACAATAAAATGGGTTACTACATTTCCGAATGACTATGTTGATGATAGTTGCGATTATTTGATAATTACAAACCAAAATTTTTATACTGACCATGTTGCGAAAAATGAAATTGAAAAACTTGCACAACACAGAGCCGATTTTAATGGATTTAATGTTTGCTTGACAAAAATGGATGATATTGTTAATTCCCCATTTATAATTGGTGACGATGCACACGAAAAAATGAGAAATTTAATTAAAAACACTTACAATGATGGAAATGCTTATCACACCTACGATGGCAAAATAGCTTACGTAAATTTATTTGGAGATGCTTTTTTCGATGATAGTACCGATTGTGTCCCCACATATTCCGAAGGCTACGACGTCTATTTCACCCAGCTAACATACGACAGCATAGCTGGCGAATACGACCCCTACCCCAACTTGATGATAGGCCGATGCAGCGTGGATGATTATTTGCAGTGTAGATCTGTTTCGTATAAAATCCGAAATTTTACACCACGGATCTCACCAAACAAAGACCGGATGTTGATTGCCACCGGGCACGATCCCGCGCTATATTCTTCTACCAATACCGCGCTCACACAGTTAGACTCGTTTATTCCCTTTGATTCAATATTTCTTTTTTCGCCCAACGATTATGATTCATTATACGCTTATGAGAATTTTACATTGAAAAAGCCCTATACACTATCAAATTTTCTCAACATCTGGAAAAGCGGCATTTCCCTATTTTATTATGACGATCATGGTAGTCCTGATGGAATTAATTTTTACTATGAAGATATTGATTCAACAAGCTACAATGATATTTTACCCATGATGGTAAATATGGCTTGTTTAACCGGGGCATTTCATAATCATGATGATTGTTTTTGCGAAAAACTATTATGTAATAACACTAGCCGGGGAGCAATTGCAGCTATTGGCGCAAATTGTATTACCACAGCTTCTGATATAGGCCCGGGATTTTATAATTCGCTTTTTCATAATTCACCTGTTGCCGGTTCGTGTTTTATCGAAGCTTAATTGAATTTTAATTTGGATAAATATAACCTCTTTGGCGACCCGGCTCTGAACATTTTGTATGAAAATTTAGATACGCTTAGGCCTGACATCATGGTTGAAAACATCAGCCTTAAAAGCAAAAGATATAAAACCGACGACTTGTTTCATTTAAAAGCAGCTGTAAAAAACATAATGGGTGTCGATGTGGACACCTCATTTACGGTACATTGCCTGATAAGGCAGTTAAGCGATAGCAGCGATTTTTTATCGGATGTTTACAGTTTCGATTCGCTGCCGGCCTTTACCATTGATACCGCTCATTTTGATATCTTACTCTCATTCGAAGAAAATGAATTTTATGAAGTGACAGTAATTGCAGATACCGCCAATGCCGTGGATGAGCTGAATAAATACAATAATTTTAAAACATCCGAAATTTACATAAATAATGCTGTTTGTTTATCTGACACATTAAAAGTAAACGATCGTATTATACCGTTAAGTTATTGTATTACCGATACAATGGCTGTTGACCAGGTTATTGCCGAAGCCAAAATATTAGACTATAACGGCAATACGATAGTTGACCATAACATGGGCTGTACCGGGTTTTCTTCTGTTGGCAAATCCGTTTATAACGATGAGACGTACGTATGTTCTTATCTCCCTCTACTCAATGTGTTTTCGTACACCACCGATTCAGTGTGGATAACTGCTGCAACAGGTGGTGCTGAACAATATGGGCAAAGCATTATTGCAACAATCGACAATACCGGTGAGGAGTATATTTTTGTTTGCAAGATTGATCTGGTTCAATCATTTTGGGAATATAGCTTTTATTGCTACGATTATCAAATGAATAAAAAATGGTCAATCAACAATTTTCATAAGATACCTGTTAACATTATAGGACAAAATCCCGCAATAATCACCCCGCTAAGTTTCTATGATACGCGAGAGGAGAAACACACCATTGTTATAGCCAGCCCGAACGGTCATCTTTATTTTATTTCAGAAAACAGCAATGGTATGCCCAATATTTCCGATTCGCTTACCTTGCCGGCTTGCAATAAGCTAAAATCATCAATCGTTGCAGCAGATATTACCGGCAACGGAATGCAACTTGCAATGTGCTACTACGATACAGCCATAAATGGATGCCTTGCCCTGGTTGATGCTGGCGGTCTGCAAATTGACACTGCACATTTGAATTATCGTGGTGTTGCTGGTCCCTGGATGTGCGATTTCGACAATGATGGAGCAATTGATTTGGTGCTTGCCGTGCCAAATCAGGGCTATTATGTTTATGATGGGCAATTGGATGCTACCTTTTACATCGATCCAATGCTGAAGAGCTTTGCCGGGTTTTGTGATATTAACAATGACGGCACATTTGAAATTATTTACGAACAAAGCTGCGCTAAGTATCACTTTCTTGTAGCAAAAAATATTTCTGATTCACTAATATTTGAACTTCCCTTACCAGGTGTAAATAATAAGTATTGGTTTGGTGATAAAGAAAAAAACGGGAAAGTTGATATGCTCAGCAATGAAAAAGGCACTTTGTTTAATTTTGAGTTTCCAAACGAGAGTAAAACCTGGAGTTGGAAAGGATACCAGGGAAACATCAAAAACAACGGCAACTTTTTACAAACAGCCTACTACAAAGCCAACGACACCGTTTACTGGTGCGATAACATTAGCATACCCGATACTTTTGAAATCCCTTACCGGGCAACGGTAATTATTAAGCCCGGCACGCATATTTTTGCAGCCGATAATGCGCAACTTGTGGTTTACGGAAACCTTATTGCCGAAGGAACCGCTTACCACCCCATCCGCATTTCGGCCAATATTATGACGGATACAAAAAACTACTGGCAGGGCATTACTTTGGGCAACGGCAGCGCATCCTCGCTGGAGTATGTGGAAATTTCAAACGCCGAATTTGGTATCCTCTACGAAGATTTTACCTCGCAAAGCCTCGAAAATTGCACCTTTACCAACAACGAGGTGGGCGTGGGAGCTTTTAACTCATCGCCCAAAATATACCGATGCACTTTTACCGGTAACACCAAAGCCATTGGGTCATACAGCAACGGTTCGCCAATATTAACAGGTCTGATCAACGAAGTGCAATACAAAAATGCCATCGTGAATAACACCACCGGGATTTACCTGGCCGGTGCATCGGTTTACCTCAACGAAGGCTACAACGATATTTACAACATTCCGGCATCGGGGTATTACATTTTTTCTATTACATCTTCGCGTATCGAAGCTTCGCTCAATTACTGGGGCAATGCCGATCCGCGGGTTATCAAAAACTATTTATCCCCAAGCACATTTATTGTTATCGAACCGGTATGCACATCCGAAAACACCAACTTTAAAAATTCAAACCCGGCCAAGGAATTACTTAAAGAGGCTCCTCTTTCGCTTAGCATGGGCGAAATAGAAACTGCAGAAAGTTTATATATACAACTTATTGCAACTTACCCGGCACAAAACGAAACTTACCTTGCCATTCCCGGGCTGTTCGCCTGCTGCAAAGCCAACAATGCAGGCTGGGATAATCTTGAATCAAGGTTTACCGGTTTGTATAACGATACCACCAGCACCGTGGACAAGAAACTTTTGTTTGGCTACATCAACCTTTGCAAACGTACACAGGGCAAATACAGCGAAGCCATTGCCAATTACGAATCAATAATCCTGAACAATCCAACTTACAACGATTCGGTTTTCGCGGTAATCAACATCGGCAACACATACCGCGAGGCCGGGAGTTACAAGTCGGGTCTCGGCATGCTTGCTTACCTCCGCCCCCAATCTGATGCTGGTCATATCGAACTTACCATCGACCTGTTGAAAACGCTCCGCCCCGAAAATACCGATGAGCAAACTAATTTTGAAACAGGCAACTGCCAGATGGAGATTTTCCCCAACCCGGCTTCAAAAGAATTTACGCTCAGGTTCATTTCGGATAAGGATCAAACTGTAGGCATTAAAATTTTAAACAGCCGGGGTGATGTTGTAAAACAACTTATAGAGAAAAAAGCTGTGAAAGGAAATAATTTCCACACACTTAAAACGGATGGTCTGTCATCAGGGGTTTATTATGTTTATCTCATTATTAATAATACAAACCTTTGCACAAAGAAATTGATTGTATTAAACTACTAAGCCATATTGATTGTCAACTGCAACATAGTTAATGCCATCTTTCCGGGCATGTTTAAATCACAATATTATTCATGTAAGAGCCCGTAGTTACACCTTCCCCACCTTCACGGTATCCAAAGTTTTATTATTGAGGATAACGCTAATGATGTAGTAGCCCGGAGGAAGTTTAGTTCCATTTTGATCGGTGCCATGCCAGCGTAGCCTGAAGTTGCCGGGTTGGGTTTGTGCATCCAGCAGGGTGGTGAGCAGTTGGCCATCCAGCTTATATATTTCCACGCGGCAATGGCCGGCAGCCAACAGCGTGAATTCGATGGAAGTGCTTTCCTGCATAGGGTTGGGCACAGCTTTAACTTTGCTGCCGAGGTGGGGCGGCCTTTTGTTGAGTGCTTGTACCGAATCGGTAAACTCATACGCTCCCATATCTATCCTCCCGCCGGTGATGCGTGGGTTGCCTGCAATATCTTTTGCGGGCAGGTGGAGGGTGTCGTTGCCCCCGGTGTAGAGGATGTACTTACCATTTTCTTCCTTGATGTAGGGTGGGTCTATTCCCGACTCATACATGGGTGTGCCGGCATTGATGCAGGGCGATTGGATTTGAAGTTGAAAATCATCCGGTGAAATGAATTCAGGCTCGCCATTCATAATTCCGATGCATTGCCCTGAGTAGCTTCCCGGATTTCCCAAAAAATAAAAACTCTCCGTTCCGCCCTCGATATCGCAAAAATAGAAGTTGGGGTCGGCATTTGCAGAAGCGATGGCTATTTGATCTTCTTCGGGTGTAACATTTCCCCATAGAATGTTGTTGGTAATATAAGCATTTGAAAAATCATAAAAACAAATACCACCACCATAACTGTCGGCAGTATTTCCGGCGATGGTATTGTTTACCATAAGCGGGCTTGAGAACCTGATTCTTAATCCCCCACCGGAATGTACCGCGTAATTTTCGTACAATATATTGTTTATAAGGATGGGGTTGCTGGCTTGTATGTACATGCCGGCACCATAATGTGCATTGTTGTTAACGATTTTATTGTTAATAATTATTGCTTGGCCTGAATACCTGATTTCAATTCCGCCACCTGTACCTGAGCTTGCAGTGTTATTTTCGATGAGGCAATTTTTAATTATCCCGTAAGGGGAAACGTGTTCAATTCCGCCACCATAGTTTGCAGTATTGTTCGATATTTTGCAATTGAGGATTATTGCATTCGAATTGTTGTTGGATATTCCACCTCCTCCAGTTGCATTATTTTGGTAAAACATACAATTATTAATCACGGGGGCAGAATTCAGGTTGTACATTCCCCCTCCGTCATTTGTTGCCACATTGTTTTTTATCACGCAGTTATTGATCCTGGGGCTGCTGTTTCTAACATATAAGCCTCCTCCATTGGTGGCCAGGCCATTTTGGATGGTAAACCCTGTTACGGTGAGTGCGGTATCCGGGATATATTCTATTTTAAGCGGCCTGAACGCATCACCCTGCAAAATGGTATTTTGGATATAAGAAGTATCGTTGGTGGTTAAAAAAAGGCTGCCCAGAATGATTGGTTTACCAATGATTTTCAATTCCTCGTTGTATATACCCGGAAAAGCAAGCACAGTGTCGCCGGGTAAGGCAACGTCAATGCCGGGCTGGATTTCAGTAAAATCACCGGTTCCGTCCTGCCTTATATGGATGGCCATATTTGCGTATGTATTCGGCAGGTTAAAATCAATGCCGCCGGTGGTTTCATTTAGAATGACCGCTACATTTTCTATTACTTGTTCCTGGTGCAAACCGAGCATTGCAGCAATGTTGTAGTTTCCCGGCAAAAGATGCATGGCATAAGCGCTGTCGTGAAGCGGATAACTTATCTGGCCGTTTGCATGGATGGAAATATTGCTCAGCCCGCCTAAGCCTTCGCCAAGATTTATTTTTCCGGTAATGGTTCCCATGCCCGATAAGTCGAAATATTTCCAGCCCATGTCAGCCACAGTGCCATCGGGATCCGCTGGCAGGTCGGGGTTGCCATTGTTGATGCAGGGAGATTGCTGAGAAAGCCCAAAGTTATCGAAATCATAAAATAGTGGATCCACCTGAAGGTTTGAAATTCCATCAAAACCCCCTTTTATATTGGAGTACTGCACAGTGGTCAGTGAGTCACCATAGATTTCTGTTCCATAAAATGTTTCAAGCGACCAGATGATACTATTTTCGATAAGCACATTTCCATGGATGTCCAGGCTGATCCCCGATGAACTCGAATTATAGAATGTACAATTCCTGATGATGGCAGTGCTGCTGTAAGTAGATATCATGTCTCCATCGCCAAAGTCCACATTGTTACCGGAAAAGAGGTTGTTTTCAAACAGGATGTCCGTGCAATTTTGCACAAAAGCGCCGGCTCCGGCATCTACCCCGTATCCACTGAAAGTGTGGTTGTCGGTTATTTTGTTGTGGCTGATAACAACCCCGGAACAGGAAACGAGGCATAATCCCGCGCCCGTATAAGCCCAGCTGTTGTTATGGATCAAATTGTTTTGAATGAGCGATGAGGAGTTTTTCAGATAAATGCCGTTACCTTCGCAATACCAATCGCCACTGTTACTGGTAATCAGGTTGTAACTAATGGTGGGTGAAGCCGATAATATATAAATGCCTGCTCCTGATTGAGCATATCCATTCCTGATGGTAAAGCCACAGATTTTGGCGGCGCTGCTTTCCCCGTTATTAAATTTTACCACCGAACCACTTTCCCCTCCATCGATGATGGTTTGCATAATAAATGCAGTATCGCCGGTAAGTAAAAACTGTGAGCCAACTACGATGTTTTTCCCGGCGAAGTTGATGTGTTCATTATAAGTACCCTGGTTCACCACAACGGTATCGCCATTTACCGAAGCATTAATTGCCTGCTGTATGGTTTGAAAATCTTCGGGGACAATAATAATTTGACAATACATAAATGAAGTCAAAAAAACCAACAGGGTGCTGAGCGTGAGTCTATTGTTTTTCATTTTATTTGTGTTTTAGTACATCCAACAAATTTAATCAAAAAATATCAAATTGCAAAAAGATTTCGGCTAATTCTTTTTTTGGAGTGCTATGAAAAGTATTTTGCGATTCGGTATATGGTAAAATCTACGTCTCTAATACCATAATTGTTGGTTATAAATCGTTGTATTTTTCCATTCATATTTTCTGCTT
>Ga0307990_1001668_pt1 | contig 18421 bp, 17 predicted proteins | sample EllFjometagen129_FD_203168 | JGI IMG/M metagenome (GOLD analysis project Ga0307990, IMG submission 203168) | Marine microbial communities from Ellis Fjord, Antarctic Ocean - #129 | ecosystem: Environmental > Aquatic > Marine > Unclassified | place: Southern Ocean | collected 2014-10-08
TTCTCTTCATCTGTGTATATCAAAGCATCACCTGTATCAATTACAGCATCCACAACGTTGTCTATACTCTTTACAGAGAATATGTCAAAAAAACTCATTTTAAATCCTTACTACCATTGGTATAATAACTATAGCTGCTCCAACCATTACTGCTAGTGCATCATAGTTATCATACTCACCACTCTTTGTATACATCTGATGCACCTCAATACCCCAAGCTAGAGTGATAGAAGCACTTACTACTACTAACCATGCAAAACCTAGTATAAACATAATTGAAGCTGCTACAGTGCCAATAAGTGCATGCAATAACTTATCTTTAGGTATCTTCTCAGGGTATCTCAGTAACTTGTTTAACATATTTATACCTTAGGATATTTAATCTTAATAGCTTTAATAGTATCTACCCAAATAGTAGTACCATTAACAGTATCATCAAATCTCATTTCATCTTGGTTTAACTTGCCATACTCAATCTCTCTAAATGTAATAGCCATAGTAGATAAATACTCAGTAACTTGTAGAGATACATCTTCAATAGCTACATAAGGTTTAGTTAGTCCAGTAACTTCTAGTACTTCTTCAATTAAAGGCATACCATCTTCATCATATGTTGCTTCAACTGCTTCAGTAACTACTATCGTTTCATCTCTGTACTCTTCATAAGTTACTGAATGTTCTAGTCTTCTTCTCACATCATAAGTATAAACTTCTAAATCATTATGGTTTTGAAATATAACCCAAGTAGTGTCATTTTCTACTACAGAAATAGCTACACCATATTGGTACTCATACTCAGGAAACAAACCATCATACACAGCCTTTTGAGCTATGTAGAAGTCATTCTTATGTTCTTGTCTGTAATAAGTATCTAAACTCTTATTGACTACTCTAGCAGGTTTCCCTGCTGCTATTTGTGCCTTAGCTAGCTTCATAAAATCTTGCATTAGTTGCTCCCTTTTGATTGCTTGAACCCAGTAGGTACAGAGAAGAATGAAGTCTTCATAACATTACCGTTTAGGTCTGTATGTGTTGAGTTAGTTAGGTTGTTGAATTGGTTGTTATCTCCCCAGCCTAGCCCTGTCCATCTCGTAGCATAGGTTTCACCATTGCTCCATATTAGCTTATCCCCAACCTCTGACCAGCTTACATGGCTAAGGAATAATCCTCCAATATCTTGTGTGATATGCCAGTAGCCCTCAAATATACCATTAGTCACATGAATGTTAGGTGTTGTGGCAAATAACCCATCAAGGGCTGTGGTTTCAGTAATATCTGTAAAGTCATCTGCATTATCAATGACTGTATCCCACTCCATCTCTTCAAGATTATAAGTTCTATACTCTATACCATTCTCGTCATAAGCATAACCTGTAAAGTATTTGCTAGCTGGTGATGTTGAAGCCGATAGTGTTGTTGTTGAGTGCTCTGGTGTAGTTGCAAGAAAACCTCTTGATTGTAAATTCCAGTCAGCAGAAGCAACATGGTCAAAAGTCATTGCTGATACAGTCCAGACACCAGTACCTGCACCTACATACTCAACTACATCGCCTTTAGTTACATTAGTAAAGCCATCATCTATAATTTTATATGTCTGGTATGCTCCAAGAGTTACAACTGAGCCTACACCTACATCATAAGTTGCTGTTGCTACCTCAGCATTCTCCAACACCTTACTCTCATAACTTCTAGCACTATCTGAAACTTGTATCTTACCGTTCATATTCCCTACACTAGCACCTTTATAGAGTGAGTGGCTACTTGACATTACTACTTTAGGTTCTACACTTAGCATAGGTAGTGGGTCTGACTTTATAGCTGGGTTGTTGTTTGCTGTGTAATTTAACATACCAGATATTGCGTTATGTTCTGCGATTGTTATACTTCCTACTGTTGAGTCTAAATCAATAACAACATTGTTATTTTCAATATAATGGTGCATACTATTAGCCCCTACAGTACCGTTTTCAGTATAAGCGTTCCATGCACCTTTAATTAAAAAGACTCCGCTATATCCTAACTCTATCGCCTTATTGCTGACTTTAAAATAGTCATTTGCTATCCCATCCCAATACGCTTCTATAACCGTTTCGTTGTCATGACTTGCATTAGGAATCAGATTTTGACCAGTATCTGAAACCAACAAAGCATTCTGACCTATAAGAGGCTTACCTTCTGCTAGTCTATCAAGTGCTACTTGTTCCCAATTTGCTGGGTCACCTATTCTGTCTGTGATTAGGTGTGAACCTTGTGATAGGTGATGGATTTGTCCAGGGATATAATAAGTACCATTACTTCTTACTATACTATCTTTTAGCCTTAATACATTTGTCTCAACACTCAAAACATATGCTATAGTTACTCTAAAGACCCCTGAATCACTTATCGAGTAAATAGTAACATTGGTTCCTATCAAATGAGAATATTTAGAGAGTGTGAAGCCATCTGACCAAATAGCATCGCCCACTGAGCCGTCAGCGTCAGAGGACTTATTAGGTTCTATACTAACCAACCCACTAACACCCTCATCAGCACCCTCTAAATTCTTCTCCATTCTTTTTCTTGTTAACTCATCAGGTAGTTTAGAATAGTCTGGTGCATAGATGAATTGCGATGGGTATACTATGTTGCTATACAAACTATTGGGTCTAGTTGGTATATAAATTGTACCATTATAAGCTTTAAGTATTCTTGTTGATGCACCACCAATGACACCAGTACCATCACCTACTCCAGTAGTTGCGTATAGGAATGTATCTGCAACACTAATTAGTGGTCTTGCTGTGGCAGACCAATGCCAGTTAGATGTTGTTACAGTTGACGGATATGTAGCCCTTGTCCCATAAAAGTTTAAGTCAGGGTGGTGAGCACCTTTATTAAGAGTTTGCCAAACACCTATAAACACATAGTTAAATCCACCCTTACTGTATAGTCCACTCTCTACTTCGCTAAATCCATTATCTAGCATACCTTGTCTATATTGTCCAGCTTTAAAGTCTACAAAGGCTATCTCTTTATGAATACCTAAATATGTTTTAGTTGTTGCATCTTGTTTATGACAAGCTATGACTTGGTTTGATATACCGTAATTGTCTCTTACTCTGAACTTAGCATCTAGTAGACTTGTACCTATTGTAGTGTTTTCTGTTGCTTGATAAACTTCGTCCACTTGTTTAACTGAGATGTTGTCTATAGTAAATACTGCATTACTTCCACCACTTGTTTCAAATATAATTTGCTCAGATGTAGTAGCTGCTACACTCTCCCATATATACTCCCCATTTCCACTTGTCCAGCCTAGAGCTGAAATACCACCGAGTGCAGGGAACACTAATCCTGACACATAGTTACTAATCTCAAACCTTACTATGTATGTCTTACCAACAGTCAACCCTGTTATGCTTTGAGTAATAGATACAACTTCCTCAACTGTATTATAGTTTATTGCGCTTGCAACATAAGTAATATTATTACCTAATACCCATCCCGTGCTTCCACTATCAAAAGTACCATTAGTAACCAACTCCTCTCTATCAACAACAACATAATCCCCAGTATATACATCAGCCGTAGTAACTAACCCATCAACTGCTTGGTCTTGAACTGTTACTTCAGGTACAAAAGAACTATCATCATCCCTGTTACCTGTTGAGTAGTCTATGTTTGTAATTTCTTTTACTGAGATGTTGTCGAAATACTCCGAGCCACTAGCTACCATAAGAGATATTGTAGTAGTGGCTGCTGCTTTAAATAAATATGTTCCAGCTGTATTTATATTTAATATTGAATTACCTCCTACTCCTGAGCCTAGGTATATATTACCAGTTAAAAGAGCTATTGATAATTTATAGTAGTTACCAGCAATTAATGTTAGATTCCTGTATCCTGATGCTGCGTTTGTACCAGTAGTTACTTTTAAAGCACCATTTTCAACTAAAAAAGTAGAACCGTATGCCGTTAGCCACCCACTAGTCCCATCACTAAAATCTCCATTAGTAACCAATTCGTCACCATAAGTATCAACAATAGTCCCACCCATATCTACATACTGATTATCTACAGCTACTTTACTTATAAAAGAACTAGATGTCTCAGTTATTACATCACCTTTACCTTTAAGATATCTAGTTGAACCAGAACCTAATCTGTTACTCTTAACTATGTCTAAGTTCTTCTTGTCTGTTACAGTAGTCTCTGCTACTATTTCCGCATCTACATACTTTTTTGTTGTAGACTGCATATCAGTAGTTGGTGTTGGAACTATAGGACTTGAAGAAAAAGTCTTAGTTCCTGCAATTGTTTGAGCTGTTGTTTTGTCTACTACTCCATCCTCTGTAGCCATAGGTTTACCACCTACTGTAGCACCATCATGTACAATAATTGTTTTCTTGTCTGTATCGTATGTTGGTTCGCCTACTGCACCAGTGAAGCTTGAGTGTTCTGCTGTAGTACCTCTTCGAAGTTGTAATCTCTTTGCCATTACATTTATCCTTTTTTTGTCTTATTAACCGACTCTAGTATAGTACCAGCATCAGTTACATTATTTAGAAGTAAATCTTCTAACCGTTTAATCCTCTTTCTTAAATGCTTAAACTCTGCATTTATTCTATCCTCTTGACTTAACAAGCTCTTTAATTTTTTAGACTTCACGGTCTTAACTTACAACTTCTGTAATTTCACCAGCATCAGACAATGATGTAATTGTTTCATTAATACCACCAGCATCATAAGTGGTTGTAACTACATCTGTAATACTACCAGTATCGTATATGTCACCCATTGGGTCTGTAATTGATGAAGAAATCATATCTTTCTTAAATTTTATATTTGTATCACTAACATTAGGTGTAAATATAATATCAACAATTTTATTATCAATTGAATTTATTTCTGCTGTAAAATCTCCTAAATCAACACCAATCTGTCCATATTGAGTTGTATATGTGTTTGTGCTATCACAAAGAACTAGAAGCTTTGTAGTCATCATACCAGTTAGGTGTTTTACGGTTAATATATATTCACCACTTTCAAATTCTAATAATGAAAATGTCTCTATAACTTGTGCAATTATACCAGCAGTAGAAGCAATTTTAGTTTCATTTAGGTTTTCCCAAGTTACATCAGTTCCATCTGTTGATAGAAATTTACCTGTATGTCCTGTTTGTGTAGGTAATGTATCTCCCCCAATGACCTCTTGGATTATATCATTCGTGTCTTTAAAAAATAACCGTTTGTCTGATGTATTCAGTGCTATTTCGCCTGACACCAAGTCTGATGCAAGAGGTACTTTTGTAGCAACTGAAGAGCTTTTTGGTATCAGACGGTTAGACATTAGAAAGTCCCACCGTCAATAGTAGCATTCTTAACATAGTACGTAGTTGCTATTTGTGTTGAAGCAGTAGTGGCATCAAGTGCGGTTGGAGCAGTTGGGATACCAACAAGTGATGGAGAGTCATTTAACACAACACTACCTGTACCCGTCTTAGTTGTTACACCTGTACCACCTCTTAGAACTTCCAATACACCAATATTTGGTTCTTTTTCAGCCTCTAGTTCATCAATGGCAAGTTTAACCGTTGTAGAACTTAATCCTGAGATAGTGCCATTGTAAGATACAGCAGTTGTTCCATCAATTACAGCATCTAAGTCTCCATCCACTTCATCAATAGCTGATTTAACAGTAGTTGCATTTAATCCTGACAAATTGCCGTTATATGCTACATCAGTAGTACCTGCGATAACACTATCTAATGCACCATCTAGTTCATTAATTGCACCAAATACTTCTGTTGAGTCAGTGCTTAATACTGTTCCACTTCCACCAAGTCTAGCAACTCTTGATTGCTCTTCATCGTTAAACTCATTAGTGTCGTCATTCGCTTCGTAAGCTGTCTTAATGGATGCGTTATCTAAGTTTTTGTTAACAATCGTCCAATCAACCTCTACCGCTGCATCGTTAAGCTCTGCAATAACCATGTCTCCAATTTCTACAGGTGTAGAGAAGAACACACCAGCTGCTGTGATTGTATAAGTATCTCCAACATCAACTCCTACAGGACTTGCTTCATCAAGATTAGGTGAGTTAAGGTTAGCATCATATCCACCTTTGTATGTCATCTCAGATGCTACAGCAGCAGCGACAGCATCATCTACATAAAGGTTGGCCGCATCTTTATCTTGAAAGACTATGTTACCTGAACCGTTACCTATGAATAGGTGTTTGTCGAATAAGTTTGAAGCTATCTCGCCTTTTAAAAGCGTTGGCTCTCCTGTTGTGAGTTCTCTGTGTTTAGGTATTATTTTGTTTGACATTAGAAATTTCCTCCGAATATAGTTTTTGTTTCTTGTAGCTCGAAAGCACCTTGTATATCTGTCTCTTCGCTAATAGTTCCATCACTCTTTATATAGGGCAGTATGACATCCAGTGCATCCCACTTAGCCCTTTCAGCATCAGTTATAAATCTATGAGATGAATCTTGTGTGACTATAGTAGCGGGGTGAGTGAGTGGATGGGTGTATACGGTATCTGTATAGACTGGGTTAACTGGGATAGCTTCGACTATAACAACTGCATCGTCTATTTCAGTATGGGTCTTTGTACCAACATTAGATAGTTCCTTGTGGTCTTTTATAGGAGGTTCAATATAAGTTGCAGTATTGTTCATAAACTATCCTTGTTTTCAATACCCTTAGTATATCATAATAACCTAAGCTTCAAACATTACAACCTTATCTGAATTACGACAATCAATATGTAACCAAGCTGTCCCAAGTTCAATACCTTTGACTTCAGGATACTCTTCAGGATTTACTATAATGTACTGTCTTACATCCTCTGTACTGTATTCGCTGTATTTAATATCAACAGCTCCACCAAATGAGTGCATAGATGTTTCACTAAAATGTACTGACTCAGGAGTTCTTAAACCACTATAATTGTAGCTACCTCCCCAGTAATAATTGTTGATTGTCATAGTTCCATTAGGGAATTGCTCTTTAAGTCTATCTATAACCGCAATAAGTTCGGGTCTGATGTAATTCCAAGCAGTAAAGTTCTTCTTCTCGAAGATATGTTTAGGCACAAGTTCGTGAATTGCGAAGTATTTACTTTGCATTGTCTTGCCCATTATCTATTGCTGACTCAGAGCCAAACAAGTTACCAAATAATCTCATCTTATATCCTTTTTTTTAGTGAAAGCTACCATCTTGCTCGAAAATAACTGCACCGCCACTACCACTAATATCATAACTACCTACACCTTTATCACACCCAGCTTTAACATTGTCTGAGTCATCACTATCATAGATAAAGAATGTATAATCAAAAGGGTCTGAACTATTCATAACATAAGGGCATAAATCTCCATAACCATGAGCCGATGAAGTTATGCTGTTATGTATGTAGAAGGTAACAGAACTTCCATTACCAGCACCAATCCAAATGTTGTAATCCCCAACACCCCCATGGCTTGTAAAAGTCATTGAGCCTGAGCTATCTCCAATAATATATTTGATTGGTTGTTCTGCTCTAACTTGTGTACTACACTCACCTATATCACTCTCGTACTTATAGCACTCTGTCGCCACACCTCTTAATGTGTATGTAATATCCTCTCCCTCTAATCCTGACCATTCTATATTACTCCCACTTCTTACAGCATCAATTCCACCAGCTAAGGCAGTATCTCTTGTCGATGTGAACTCTGAATATTGAGTTGTCTCTTCATAATTTGAAATAGTAACTGTTGTTGAATTAGTGTAAACTACAGGTTCAACGGATAAGGATGGTTGGTCTGACTGTTCCATCATATGCATTGTTAAATATGTATAGTCACTCATACATTTTTTTGGTTCTTGTACTCTAATCCACATAGTTACTGTAAATCCACTTAGATGTAAGTCTCCTGTACTCCAAGTAATCGTACCATCGCCCTCAAAATAAATAGCTCCATTAAAATCAAAAAAACTATCACTAAAACTTAAATCGTAATATATGAATGATGGGTCATAATTATCAATTTGGATATTTACTACATCATAATTTGTCCAGTAATATTTATCTGTTTCTGGGTCATAGTTTTTACATTCTTCTGGTGGAGACCCATTAATGGCGAGTATTGATAGTTCAGGTCTTGTTGATGGTTCAGTACAACTTCCGTCATCATAAGGGTCATCAGGTGGAGGGTCTTGTGGACATTCAGGTGTTATAGAAATACAAGTATCCTCATAGGTAGACGTGACCTTTATACATTCAATAGCAAAGTTATTATTCACTGAGATACAACTGTTTGTTTGACTTTGGTCTTCTGTAGGAGCATTGTCTGAGTCGCCAAAACAAGTAGCACTAGCTGTAGTAGTCTTACCTGCAATAATCGTCCACATATTAGTTACTTAGTTTATTCAGGTTCAATATTGCTGTTGTACTTGCAACTTCTGTTAATACAATGATATTTGTAGTTTTAGGTTTATCAGTAGCTATCTTACTTTCAGTAATCCCACTTAATACTTTTGCTATAGAGTTAGTTGATATATCATTCATATCTAAGACCTTTGAGTGTTTGAATTAATGTTGGTGCTGAAAAGTCTAATGTTATTTCTTTAACAATCCAGTTTAACGACTTGAAAGTTATAATATCATTCTGTTTTAGGTTAGGGGTGTGTACTGTTTTAATAGTAACCCATCTCTCGCTGTAACCACCTTTAAGTAATTCAACCCTAGCTCGCTCTTGACCAACCGCAACCGTGCTGATGAGGTTGTCTTTAATTATAAGAGTTTCTGAACCTCTGTCGTGTTCAAATCTACCCTCATACCCTATTGAGTCAATCGTACAGAAGTCTGTACCTTTATAAATACTCATTACACAACTCCATTTGAATCTATTGTTATAAACGAACCAGTAAAGATTGAATCACATAATATTGTTTGAGTGGCTTGAGTGGTAACTGTTATTTCAACTTTACCATAGTTATCGACAACCAAAGTCCCAAAATCACCAGTAAGAACCCTACCTCTTACTTCAGTAATACTCTTATTAAATGAACCCGCCACATCTACTTTGAATGTTGAAGGTAGTGAACATAAAGCTTCCTCTGCTGGGATATACTCGCTAGTACCAACACCTTGACAAACAATCATATCTAATAGAGATACAGGGTGTCCTACAGATGGTGCTTGAATAGTAAGTCTATCAAAAGCTGAGTCAAAAGATATGTCAACTAACTTACCAACATCCTCTTCTAAGAATGATATATAAGGTAGAGTGGTTCCTGCATTATATGTGTATCCGCTAAGTGCTGATGAGCCAAAGTAAATATCATTGATTGTCGTCAGAGGTTTATCAAGATATACCACCCACTTATTGAGTAATGAGTCGTATGTGATTGTGTCCTCTATAACCTCAGTTTGAATATCTGTAGCAGAAGTTATTGTTGTCATAAATGCTGTACTAACCCAAGGGGTTCCACTATGTAAGTACGAGGTGGTTAATGTTCCTCCACCTATTAAAGAATATGTCCCCACAGTTACTTTATTAGTTGCTCCACGAGCCTCTACGAACAATAACTCAACATCTGCACCAGCTATTATCTCTACAAAACTACTATTCTCAAAAGTTAAAGGTTCAATAATCTTACCATAACAACTACCTGCATTTACTGTATTATCGGCATCAATAATTATTAGGTCTGCTATTCTTGAACACTGATAGATTATCTCAAAATCTGTAGATTGTGTAGCAAAAACTTTTACGGCTAGTGTATCATAAGTGATAATGACTTCGCCTACAATCGGTTGTGTAAAACTAATAACATTATATTTATCATATCTTACATACTCTGTATCAGTATTACTCACAGCAAGAGGGTCAAACTCATCCAAGTTTATACTTCTAGCAGAGATACTAGATACCGCATCTATTCCACCCATAGTAGTAATTGAGCTTTCTCCATTTAACTGGAACTTCTCGACTACTGTTTTTGGTACAGGTATATTAGTTGTGGATAGGCCTGTTATACTATATTCAAATGTACTTGGTAGTGATGGGTTAAAATAAACGTGACCCCAACTCTCATCGAAGTCTAATGTTACTAATGGTGTTGTATATACAGCTTCAATAATTGGATTAATGTGGATATACTTTGCTTTAAGAGATTTATCTCTTTTCTCGAAGAATGAGTAATCCATTACATCGCCAATATTAGTATCATAACTATATTTGATTGTTGGATTTGTCGATATAATCTTAGCTAAATCAAGATTTAAAGTTCCATTTGTTTCGTAAGCTTCTCCACCAACAACACTTACCATATCAAGTATTCTTGACATTGGTGTACTATCTTTTGAGTATGATTGATTTCCAAACTCTATTAGTGGGATGTTATTTACAACACTTATTGTTCCAGCAATAGTCGTGTTAGCCCTAGTTATCTCTGAGTCAATTAAGTCGGTTGAACTTGTGTAACTATATACAACATCTTCTGCGGAGTAATCTTCTAATATAATAGGTAGCCCTTTACATACAAAAGAAACCTTCTCACTTTTACCATAGTGTTTCTCATCTAATATGAATGTATGAGCCTCGCCATTAATTGTTACAATGACCATATCATTAACAGAGCCACTTAAAGAAGTACCACTTATGTTACAAGTGTTATACCCCCGTCCTACACCTGATGTTATAGATACAGACTGAGGGTAAATTGCTGTACTATTTACCGTGATACTTACATTTTCATTTCTTATCAAACTAAGACCTTTATAATAATATAATAATGAGCAGAACCTTCGTGGGTTGGTTCTAGTGATAATGGTGTGCTTAACAAATCAAATTTAACTGACTGAAAACTTCCATCAGTGAAAATTATATCATAAGTATTTGTATTTACGAGTGAAACCAACTGAGCTACAATATCTTTATGTATAGCAAAACTACTATAAGTATTGATGAAGTGTTGGTGGTTATATGCTCCAAGTGGAGATACTGATACAATACTTGACCCATCAATAGCTAAGTTACCTTGGAATAGATATTTAGTAGAACCTAAGTTCTCAGACCAGTATAAAGCTTTATCAAAAACAACTCCACCGATTGAGACTACTCGCTTATCACCATAAGGTTGAGCAAAACTAGAGGTTGCATTAACTGGTAGCTCTAATGCTGGAGGATAAATTCTCTCCCATATATTCTCAGCTAGTTTAGTAATATTTAATATTATGACATCAGCCTCGTGATATACATTGTCACCCGATTGATTTTGTAAGACACTAATGTTTATAACTAATGTTTGTGCTTCAAAATTTGCAATAGGAGGCACGGCAGCAGTTACGGCAACATAACCTGTGTAGTTTGGCTCTTTCGGGTTTATACTGAGATACAAACTAGGTGGTGTTCCAACATTTAAGTCAGTAACCCCTTTTAATTCAGGGTGATATACATAAGTTGTTAAGATAGAACCTTGAAAAGCTACTTCAGCAGGGTTCACTGTAAGCCTAATTAACTTACATTCAGGAACAACAATCGTTTCCCAGTTTGTTGTGGTGTGTGCTGGTACAACAACTGATACCACATTAGCTTCTTCAACAACTATACCTCCGTAAGACTGTATAACCTCAGCAAATAACTCTAATGGTTGCTCAGGTGTAAACATTGGAAGTACAAGAGCAATACTAGGTAGTAATATTGACTCAGGTAATTCCGTATAGTGGAATACTGGAGAGATTGGAGTTATTATAACTTCAAGTGAGTTTTCGTGTGGGGCTATAATAGGAATAGGTAGTGCATCTTCTTGTATGAATGTAGCAAGGTTAATAATTGTAATTGAAAGCACCAATACATCAGTTGTTGCAATAACATCAAACACTGGTTCAAATATTATAATAGGTAACTCAAAAACAGATACTACATCGTGTCCTCGTGTTATGATTGGTAATAATGTTATATCAAGTGCGAAAGATTCATCTTGGTAGTACGAGGGGCTATCAAGAACCTTAACGGTCATTACCAAATAGTTGACGGATACTGTCTCACTAAATACAGGTTGAATTACAGATATTGTTATCTGTTGACCAATATCATCAGGAAAACCTGCATATTGACTAGGAGCAAAAATATCTAAGACTAACTGTTCTGTCTGAATGTGAGCTGGATATACAAAAGCCTCTATATTTAATGTAAGTGTCTCAGGGAAAACTGTCTTTGGTATACTAACAAAAGATGCTCCAACAGTAATCGGTAAAGGTATTACATCAACTGGAGTTATCTGTGTGTGTGGAACATAAGGTTCAAATAGAGTGATTGATAATAGTGGGGTCTCAGCTAATATTGTAATATTTGAATCTACTCTAGGTTCAAATATTGTTATAGTAAGATTAAATAAATCTACAAGAGTTGAGTTATTTATAACAGGTCTTAGTGCTGTTATAGTTAAAGGTATTACATCAACTGGAGTTATCTGTGTGTGTGGAACATAAGGTTCAAATAGAGTGATTGTAAGATGTCCTGCTGGAGCATACATCTTCCATAGGAAATCTTTTTCAAAGTAATCTTCATCAACATAACCTATCTCATTATATGTGAGAACTAAGTCATCTAATTCAAAGTAATCTCCATCAACATAGCCTCTATTAATGAACATCTTAACTCGCCATTAATATTGTTGATAAAGTGCAGCTATATCTGTAATCGGAAAACCACAAGTGATTCCATTAGCATCAACGACATAGCCAATCTTACATACTCCTATAAGTGTAGGTGCAACACCGCCTGAAAATCTCCAGCCGTCCTCCCAACTAATAGTGTGAGTTGTTGCATCTATTGTCAATACACCCGTTTGATTAACAGCTGCCGCTAAATCTGTGGGTAGTGTCATAGTTAATTTAGTTGTGGGTTCAATACTAAAGTGCTGAGAACTCGCCATTAATATTGTACCAGTTGTATTAATAGAAGAACTGGCTCGCTGAGGTAATACCCAAGTATTTGTATCAGGTAGAATATCTAAATGCTCAAGGTTAGCATCACCTTCCTCGTAAGTTATAGGCGACCCTTTTACAAGTCTATAAGTCAAGGCCATAACCTTAACCTATTCTATATATGCCGTCTTGATGCCATTGAACAATAAAATCGCCTGTTGAACTTGACTTATCGGTAACAAAGTCTACAAAAGCGATAAGAGTTGAAGTACCAGAAACACCAGTATCTAAATAGACAACAGCCCCACGAGCAGTAAGTGTTGAATTCGCCCATAAACCATTATCTGCATCAAACTTTACAAAATCGTTTGCTAAATCTGGAACAATTGCTTTAGATGTTAGTAGATTTCCACCAGCAGTGTAGCCAGTTCCAGTAATCTCATTAGTGATGTCACTATGATTTATATGTGCATCTATATCCACAGTATAAAGGTTTGTGACTAACATTACTCTAACATTTACATTAGCATCAGACCAATCTATTGTGCCTAACTTACTTTTGAATCCATTATAAATAGCTGATGCCATTGTCTATCCTTTTACCAAATTAATTTCAATAGTATACCATAAACTTCCCTCATACAATGGTGAAAAACTTATAGGGGTTTTTGTGTGGTCATAATAGTATGTCCCCGTAGTAGTATCGTCAAATATAACCGTCTTACTTAATTCGTCAATAGTGTTGATTAAAAGGTCTTTAGTATCCTTTGTAACCCAACCTGTGTCTTTAGATGTAAGACTTACTTCTTTAGTGAAAGCACCTTTGGCTTGGACGAACATGACTGAACTTCCATCAATCGCAACAGAACGTTCTCCAATATAATCACTTATATCAAACTCACTCGATATGTATAGTGGATAGTCAAATGCTATCCCATCTATTGAAGTTACTTTTTTCAAAACTCTCCCCTTTGTAAAAATGAAGCTAATGAATTAGCAACTTGTTCATCAGATACGACTGGAAAATTCTTACCGCCCAAGTTGAGGTTTAAATTAACTGTCTTGTTTGGATTATTACTAGCCACTTCTCCACCTGTACTAAATCTTTGTACGGCAGCTGGTTGGGTTGACCCCCCGTGTTGAAAGCGAGGAATGTTACCTCTATTTATTTCTTCTAGTCTTCTTAGACCTAAAGCCTTAACAGCTTCCTTCCTAACAATAAATTCCCCAGCTTCAAGTAGTGCTTTTATCTTATCTCCACCACCATATCCGCCTAGTTTACCTGTCTTAACCGTGTGACCGCCCTCTTCAAATCTAGGTAGAATTGACCCACCCTCTTGTCGTGCCTGAGAGGTTGAGTGGTAACGCTCAACAACATCAACATAGACTGTTCTGTTTGGAATAGCTAAGATTTTATTAACAATATCTTGGATGTTAGCTTTTGCATTTGCTATCTTTAAATTTAATTCGTGCCTTGGTAAATCATCTATATTTTCGCTTATCTTACGAAGCTCAGCTTCAGCTTTCTGAACCTTCATAATTAAGTTCATCTCAATCTTTTCTTCTTCTGCTGTCTGAGCTAAAGCATTAATAGTTAACTGACCATCTGCCAGAGCTTTCTTATAAGATACCGCATACTCTTTAGGAGCTACAATCTTCTCAGTAAGTTCTTCAGTCTTCTTGTTAGCGTCTATTGTATCAACTTTAACAAGTGGTTTTAATGGTTTTTCAACAAGAGCTACCAGTGCATTATAGTCAGCCGTAGCTACATCTGTTGGCATAGCTAAATCAAGATTTACAACTCGTTCTTTACTAGCAGATTCAGACATCTTTGTATCTATATCAGCAACGGCTTTTAAAGTCTGAGTAAAGTCAAAGTTTGGTTCAATACCAGTCATTAGAGTAGCTATCTTACCTAAGTTTACTAGATATTCAGTCTGAGTTAATAACTGTGCTTTTAAACCTTTTGCTCTAGCCTCTATACTGGCTTTCTCTATGTTGTAGATTGAAGTTAATTTATCATCTTTGAACTTCAAAATAGCCTTGTCTAACACATCAATACTAATTAGGTCTCTCTTGTATTCAGCACTACTTGCTTTTTGAGTTAGCCTATTTTTTTCAATACTTTTCCATTTAATTTGACCATTCTCTTCATACCCATCTCTTATTTTTAGGGTATCGTTTATCTCATCTCCTGAGTTTCGAGATATTAAATCAAGCTCAATGTCTCGCTGTCTAATTAAAGCTTCAAGGTCGCCATCTTTTATCGCCTGTAATGCTAACGAGTGAGCTTTATCTGCCCTAGTCTGTTCAGACTTATATCTAGCATAGTTTTTAAGACCTTTATCATCAATATCTGCAAGTTTCTCAGATAGAGAGCTAACTTGACCTTTGCGTTCTTCATCTAAAGCTTTTCTATCATCGGCCAACTTCTTATCTAATTTAAGTAGCTCCTCTACTAGTTTCTCTTCTTCTTTTTTTATTTTAGCTATAGCTGTTAAAGTTGAGTCAACTCGACTCTTTAGGTTTTTATTAATAGACTCAATTTCTTTTTCATTTGCTTCTATTTGTTTTTTTATAGCTTTTTGATTAACTTTATAAGCTTCGGTATTCTTTACTATAGCATCACTCTCAGCTTTTTTAGCTTCTCTCTTTTCTTTAGCAATTTCTATAAGCTTCTTCTCGTGAGCAGTCAACCCAATTAGTTGTTCTTCGTGACTCTTTAATGTTTTTGTTAGAGCAGCGATGGCATCATCATTAACCCATATACTATCTTTTTCATCTTCTATTTGGTCTTTTAAATTTTCTATCTCTTTAGTTGTTGCCCTAATTTGGTCTTGAACATAACTACCGTAAGTCTCACGAGCTTGAGTATCTAACTTACCCAACTCTTCAGTTGTAAAAGCAATTATCTCAGCATTTTTCTCTGTGTTATCAGCCATAGCTTGTTGTTGCTTTTCATACTTACTACTGTCGGAGGTAACCTTAGCAATAATTACACCTAGTCCAAATAATGCGGTTATAACGAACCCTATCGGATTAGCTCTCATAGCTAGGTTTAAAGCTATCATTGCATATCTAAGTTTTCCAATAAGTAATGTAACAAGGCTTACGGGTTTACCCATAGCAATCATACTAGCTCTTAAAGCAAAAACTCCAGTGGCAGAGACTTGTAATGCTAACCCTAAAGGACTCGCCATCTTATATACAACAGTCATAGCCTTGCCTAGTAATAATAACTCTATTTGAGATGAAGCACTTAATCCTGTAAAATACTCAATCTTTTCTGAGAAAGTTATAATGGCATCTGCAATTCCCATAACACCTTTAACCATATCAGATAAAACTATTGCTAACTCGCCAACACCTTCTCCAAATTCTTCAACTTTACCTGAGTCAAGTTGTTGTAAAAAATCAGTAGCTTCATCAAGTAGTTGTCTAAGTACAGGAGATAAACCTTTACCTAAATCAAGAATAACACCTTCTAATGCACTATTAAATTCCTTGAAATCCCCAGTAAGGTTATCCATAAGCTCTTTAGCTGTCTTACTTGCAAATCCAAAAGAGTCCTCTAGTAGAGCAACCTTAGCTTTAATCTCATCAAGACTATTAATTGCTACAGTAAATGATGCAACCGCTTCACTACCCACAATCCTAGCTAAATGTGTATTTCTAGCTTCATCACTAAGCCCCGCTGTTGCTGTTCGTAATGTTTCTAGTTGTTTGATGAATGTTTTAGCCTTACCATCAGCCTCATACATATTTGTAGAAAGTCCACCAGTAGCATCACTAAGGTCTTGTAAATATTTCTTCACCTCAACATTAGCTGTTAATCTTAACATCGCAATCTTTAACTGAGTACCCGACTCAGCACCAACACGACCTGCATCTGCAAGAACACCAAGTACGGCAGAAGTTTCTTCGATAGAGTTGCCAAACTGATTCGATACAGATGCCACTTTACGGTAAGCATCTCCTAATTGAGTAACTGATGTAGCAGATGAGGTGACTGTTCTAGCCATAACATCAGATATGCGACCCATATCCTCAGATTCAAGACCAAAACCATTCATAGCTCTGGTTGCAATAAGAGAAGACTCGGCAACATTAATTTGACCGATAGAAGCTAAATCTAGTGTACCCTCGATAGCAGCCATAGCCTCATTAGCTGATAAACCTGCCATAGCCATAGAGTTCATACCATCAGCCACTTGTGATGCTGTAAATACTGTTGTTGAACCTAGTTCTTCAGATACTTCTTGCATCTTAACTAATTCAGTTGAAGTTGCCCCTGAGATTACACCTAATCTGGATATAGATGCCTCAAAGTCTGCAAAAGTACGGATTGTTGTTTGAAGACCTTGAAATGCTCCGTATATTATAGCTAATTGACTGATATGCTTTGTAAGCGAACCGAAACTACGAGACATCTGGTCTACACTCTTGGTAGTTGTTTTAATACTTGTACCAGTTCTTCCAAGGTTACGTAACTCTCTATTTAACCTCTTTATCTCACTTGTGGCTTTGGCTGTTTCTGCTTTTATATTTATCAGTACGGTTTGGTTTGTATCAGCCATAATTATTATCCTTTAGCTTGTCTCATTTGAGCTCGATGGTCTATTTTAATAGGAGCTTTCTTAACATCTTTAGGTTGACCCTCTTCCATAAACTTCTTGAACTCATCGTGTTCTAGTTTAGATAATCTATGTGATAAAGAATTATACCTTATATTGTCAGAAATAAAGTCGTCTATCTCCTCTAAGCATATTCTAAAAAAACTAATTCTGTAATCATTTATATTGCTGTGTCCGTTTCGTATTAATTTAGCCCCTAAGTAAGGGAGACTTTTTTTTTAGAGTCACTCTCGTCTTCTTCAGCATCAAAGTTTATTTGGTTGCCGTCTTTGTCAAAAAGGTCAGGATAAGTAAGTCTAGTCACTATCTTATATAAGTCATCTACTTCACTATTTCTAAGCTCCATAATATCGTCATAACTTAAATCAGTTCCGTTCTCTATAACACTATGCCTACTCTCTACAATAGTACCTTCTTGGATAGCCATAAGAAATCCATAAGTCATATCTTGACAAATAATCTCCTTACCATTTGCTTTATATGTTTCTGCCATTATTGTTCCTTTTTTTAATAAGCTTATCAATAACTCCCGAAGGAGTCAAAGATAAAATTATTAAGCTATCTCAGAACCTTCAATTTTGAATAGTTTAGAAAGACCTGCCCCTGTAATAAGTTCAGAAGCCAACATAGAGCCTTCAAAAGAAAGTTTAGCAAACTCGTCAGTCGCTTTCAACATAAAGTCTCCTGAAGATAAAATAGATACCTTGTGGAATGTATATGTATAAGAAATACCATTTGCTGTTTCAGAAACGAAACGTAACTGTCCTTCAAGTTTACTTTCAATAAATGCTTCAATTTCAATGTCATTGTAAGCAAGGTTAGTTGTTACATAAGTGATAGTATCAGTTTCAACACCTGAACCTGTTGAAAGGTATGTAAT
>Ga0307990_1001669_pt1 | contig 18410 bp, 10 predicted proteins | sample EllFjometagen129_FD_203168 | JGI IMG/M metagenome (GOLD analysis project Ga0307990, IMG submission 203168) | Marine microbial communities from Ellis Fjord, Antarctic Ocean - #129 | ecosystem: Environmental > Aquatic > Marine > Unclassified | place: Southern Ocean | collected 2014-10-08
GCCATATTTAACATTACAACGGAGGTCTCATTTTTTTACCCCCGCCCCAAAATCCGGGAGTTTCGTGGAGTGGGGTTTGGACCCCACTCAACTCCCTGATATTCGGTACGGGTAAAGGTACCAGTCCGCTTAAATCGTCATTTTTTAATGGTTGGAAAAAACGATGCCCCTTCTTAACGCGTTGCTTCCTTCAACACCTGAAGCTGCCTGTAATGGCTCGCAGGAAGTACGCCGGAATAGCTCAAGGGGACATCCCAGGAGATTGTTCCTCCGTGATTGTTTATATGTTTGGTCCAGCCGATCACCAGTTCATTAGGGAACCGCGGCTCACCCATGCCCCAAAAGGTTCCCAGAAAAGTCAGGAAATGAAGCTGGTCGCCGGAGCTGTCCGGGCCTTCATAGTATGGTTTTTGATCCCAGGGGCGGATCCCGCTGACGGGTAAGCGCCAGTTCACCTCTCCGGCCAGGTAGTCCTCATGGAGGGTTGCCGGCTTTTTGGGTTCAGGACTCCATCCTATGGGGCCGGTGTTATAGGAAACCAGCGCGTCCGGGTTGCCTGACTTGAACGCATCGGTATACGCTTGATACATCTCTGGCTGCGAAAAAACACCGCCGTCGATCCACCAGGCCGAGATGGATTTGCCCCATCGGTTTGACCACTCACGGATAATTTCCTGCCATTGTTTTTGAACGTCGGCAGATTCATTTTTCCCATAGGCAGGCAGGTAGACGCACAATTTTATTCCCCGTGGAATGAGTTCCGCAGCCAGGTCGGCAATTAAGTCGCGATCCGATGCGTTCGAGTTGTCTGAACCAAAATATTTCTCATGCGTTTTATTGGGTGCGCAAAAATATCCTCCCTTTTGGCTGATGGTGATAAAGAAGTAGGGGACGTCGAGCGCTGACAATTGCTCCCCCAGCTTTTCCACTTGAAAGGCGTTGACTCTCTTGTTCCAGGCCGCGCGGTTCATTTCACCTGGAACTCCGGTGCTGGCGGTATGTGCAAGATAGTGTGCGAACACGCCCCATTTGGCGGCATGAAGCCATTGGGTTTCTGGATTTAGTTTCTTTTTAGAAAGTTCATGCCCGGAACCGGAAAGGGGAGCCGCAGTTGTGTGATCCGGAATACCTGTCATGAATACAATAGATAAGGCCATAAAAATTCTATACTTCATTCGTTATCTCCTTCATGCCGTCATCCGGTTGATTTACAGCTCGCCTTATTCCTGTTTCCCTTAAAAAACCGCTGTTTGGGTGCAGGCGTCCTGTTCATTGAAGTATATTTCCCCATTTGTTTCTGTCTGCATATCATCCGTTTATAGGATAGCGGCCAGACGGCAGTACGCGTTAGTTTAACAGTCATCATTAACGGTCTGATGACAGCTTATGATTTTGTAACAGTTAATAAACAGGGAATGGGGATAATCGTGAAGAAAAGAATTCTGTTAATGCTCATCGCCTTGATGACTGCGTTATTCGCGGCGGGAGGTGCAACGCCTATCGTATGTGATCCTAATATTATTTATATTTTGTGCGATGATCTGGGCTATGGCGATGTCGGCATCTTCAATCCGGAAGGAAAAATTCCCACGCCGAACCTGGACCGGCTCGGGAGCGAGGGAATGGTTTTTACGGACGCTCATTCCGGTTCATCGGTTTGCACCCCGACCCGCTACGGGATATTGACAGGGCGCTATGCCTGGCGTTCCCGGTTAAAGAGCGGTGTGCTGAGCGGATATTCGAGCCACCTGATTGAAGAAGGCCGCATGACGGTGGCTTCACTGCTGAAGCAAAATGGTTACACCACAGCCTATATCGGCAAATGGCATCTGGGCTGGGATTGGCATAAGCGCGGTGAAGCCGGGGGGGAGCAGGATTTGAACTGTATCGATGCGGTCGATTATACGAAACCGATCCAAAACGGCCCGAAAGAAAACGGCTTTATCTATTCCTACGGCCACTGCGGATCGCTGGATATGGCCCCTTATGTTTACGTTGAAAACGGCATGCCGACCGCGGTGCCGGACCGTGAAACTGAATCAAAAAAATCGGATGTGAAAAACGGATGGTGGCGAAAAGGGCCAACTGCTCCCGACTTCGTCCATTCGGATGTGCTGCCCAACTTTACCCGCCGGGCGGTACACTATGTTCTGGAGCAGGCGAAGACGAAGCAACCGTTTTTTCTCTACCTGCCATATTCCTCGCCTCACACCCCGGTTCTGCCAACGGATGAGTTTGCGGGTAAAAGCGGTCTCGACAGCGCCTACGCTGATTTTGTCATGATGACCGACGACTGCATCGGGCAGATCATGACTGCGGTCGAAAAAGCGGGCATTGTTGAAAACACGCTGATTGTTTTTGCTAGCGACAATGGGTGTTCGCCTCAAGCGGATTTCGAAGAACTGGAGGCGCAGGGCCACGACCCGAGCTATATCTATCGCGGTCATAAGGCAGACATTTTCGAGGGCGGGCACCGCGTTCCATTTATTGTCCGTTGGCCGTTAAAGGTGAAGGCCGGTTCAGTTTGCAACGACACCACCTGCCTGACCGACCTGCTGGCTACTTGTGCAGACATCATCGGCGTTCAGTTGCCGGTCGATGCGGGTGAGGATTCTGTCAGTATGCTGCCCAACCTGCTGGGTGTGGCAGAGTCGCCGGTGCGCGAGGCGACGGTCCACCATTCCATTGACGGCTCCTTTGCCATCCGTCAGGGGAGATGGAAACTGATTGATGCGCCTCATTCTGGAGGCTGGAGCCCTCCGTATCCCTATGACAAGAATGCATGGAAGGATCTGCCTCCCGTTCAGCTGTATGATCTGGAAGCGGACCCCGGCGAAACGACCAACATTCAGGACGGGCATCCCGAGGTGGTGGAACGGCTGAAGATCTTGCTTGAAAAGTATAAACGCAAAAGCCGCAGTGCGCCTTCTGTCTAGCAACACGCTCGTTATAATGCCCGATTGCGCTGAAATATGGCTTAAAGGGCGGGGGCCCTGACGACCGCGAGGAGCGTATGCGCCCCGTCAATTCTGCGCCCCGTTATCGGGCGTAATTAAGGACTGATTCATGAACGGGCAAGGGTGCTGTTCCTTTGTGTAAGAACTTTTAAAGAGACGACAATCGGCTGTTTTTTCAACTCAGGAGACGCAGAAAGTAGCCTCTAAAAAACGCACATCCGAGAAGCGCCGTTTTTTTGCATCATGTCATCCAAACGGATGACAGACAGATCGTGCGGGAAGCATAGAGTGGGTGATCTTTTGCGGGGACTGTATGCGACTGTTTTTTATCAATAAAAAGGAACGGGTGATGAAGAAAATAGTATTGGGTCTTGTTTTGATGGGCGCGAGCGTCCTGATGGCCGCGGAAAAGAAGCCGGCGGACTGGGTGGATCCGACCATTGAAGCCAACAGGGGGCGTTGGTTCTTCTGTACGCCGGGGAGCCGTCCTTTCGGGATGGTCGCTTCGGCACCGCATACTGTGAACAGAAATCAGAATGGCGGTGGATACGTCTACAGCGAGAATGATATCAAGGGGTTTACTCAGATCCACGGCTGGATGATGGGTGGACTCAATGTGATGCCGACTAGCGGCGGAATTGACCCCACACAATATGAGCAGTGGAATTCCTCTTTCAGCCACAATACAGAGGTCATCAAGCCGGGTTACCAGAAGGTGTTTCTCGATCGCTACAAAACCTGGGTGGAGCTGACCAGCACCGATCGTGTAGCGCTCTATCGCTATAAATTCACGGAGGACAATTCCGCCGATATTTTGATGGTGCTCGGGGGCAAGCTGGGTAACTGCACGATGGCGGGAGTGAACGCCCAAAAAGTCAGCAGCCAGGAAATTGAGGGGGTTTTCAGTACCATTTACCGTCAGTGGGGCGGGCCGGGCGATGTGAAGGTTTTCTTCGTCATGCAGTTCAGTAAGCCTTTTGACGGGCTTAACGGATGGATGGCTCAGGAGCGGTTGATAAATATTACAGAGCTCAAGGCAGACCCTGTGACTGAGGACGAACGTTTTTGTGTTGATAAGAGGAAGATCCGAAAATTAGGAGCGGATCCCAAGTATAACTCCGGAATGAGTGCCCGCTACAATGTTAAGGCAGACGATGAGCTGGTCGTGAAGATCGGCATTTCCTATACGAGCATTGAAAACGCGCGTAACAACTTGAAGACGGAATGTCCGCATTGGAACTTCGACCAGGTTGTGCAGGAGTCCTTCGATGAATGGAACGATTGGCTCGGGAGGATTGAAGTCAAAGGGGGTTCGGATCAGCTGAAGACCAAGTTTTATACCGACCTCTGGCATGCCCTGTTGGGACGACATAAAATCGATGATGTTACGGGCGATTACCCCGATAGAACCAAGGCGCTCAAGGAACACCGGGCGAGTCGCTTTCTAACAGAGTTTCAGGTGAAAACCGTGCCGACAGGTGCGGATGGCAAACCGTTGTTCCATATGTACAACTCGGACAGCTGGTGGCATTCCTTCTGGAGCCTCAATATCCTGTGGGGGCTGGGTTGGCCTGACGTTATGGATAATATGTCGGCAAGTATGATGCAGGTTGCCGAAAATCATCTTTCGAATGGCGGTCAGGGCATTCTTCCGCGCGGTCCCTGTGGCGGCGGATATTCCGGTATTATGAACGGCTGTTCTGCCGTCCCGCTGATTGCTTCAACGTATCAAAAGGGATTGTTGAAAAAGGCGTCTCCATTGGATGCTCTTGATCTGATGAAGCGTAACTTTACAAAGGAAAAATTTCCCGCCGAGAAGGCCGGGATTACCGTATTGTATAGTTACGAAGTGTGGACGATGGCTCAGATGGCTAAAGATTTGGGAGATCAAGACACTTACGATTTCTTCGAGGAGCGTTCGCACGTGTGGACTCCGCTCTATCGTCCGGAGTATAAGCTGCTGTTCAGCAGAAACCCGGATGGCAGTTGGGTGACGGATGATCCCAAATCTAAAAACCGGAATTCCGGTTGGACCGAATCAAACTCATGGGTCGGTACATGGGGCGTTTCCCATGATTTGCCACGCCTTGCTCAGCTTATGGGTGGGCCCGCAAAGGCGGCAAAGAAGTTGAACAGCGGATTTGAGGATTCGGCCGTTGAGAACTTTACCGGAAGTTACGGGACTTGTGCCGTAAACTTCGGCAATGAGACCGGGCACTGTAATGCGCATGGTTTCAATTATTTCGGACACCCGTGGCTTTCGCAGTATTGGGTTCGTCAGGTGAGTACCAAGACCTTTGGGGGAATCGATCCCGACAACGGCTATGGCGGGCATGATGAGGATCAGGGAAAGACCGGGGCGATCAGCGCGTTGATGAAGCTGGGCCTCTTCAGCATGCGCGGTAACGCCTCCAGTGAACCGATCTATGAGATGACTACGCCGGAGTTTGATGAAGTGACGATCAAGCTCGATCCGGATTATTACTCCGGCAAGGAATTCAAGATTAAATGCTACGACCAGAAGCCGGAAAACATCTACATCCAGAAGGCGATGTTCAATGGCAAGCCGTTGGAAAACTGCTGGTTTTATCACAAGGATTTCGCTAAAGGCGGGCTGCTTGAACTTTGGCTTGGGCCGAAGCCAAATAAAGCCTGGGGTGTGAAAGAATTGCCGCCCTCGGTTCCCTTGGAAAAGCTTGGATTTGAGAAATAATACATTAGAGGATAACATGGGAAAAGTATGGATAAACATCATTGCCTGTATCGTTGCTGCATTATCGCTTGTCGCAGTCGTGTCAAGCGAAGCATGACCGCCGTGTTGGCCATCAAAGGAGATATGCTATGACAAGAATCACGTTGCTGTTTATGCTCTGCGTTTTACAGGTCCAGCCAGCCATGGCCAAGGCATTGCAGGGAAGCAAAAAGGCCGATGTTGAAGCCAGTCTTATCAATCTGAATCTATTTGGCAGTCAACCCGAATCGGTTCAACAGATGTATCGGGAAGCATTCCGTGTATTTTCGGCAAACCGGAACGCTACATTCATGGATCTTTCCAGGGATGCGGAATTTCAACGAATCTGTCAGGAGAATGGCGTCACTCATTTGGGGGGGCCTCTTTTGGGCTGCGTCACCCCCGATGGCGTACGTGTTTGGATTCGCACGCTAAGCCCCGCAATGGTTGACGTGCGCGTGATGATCGATGGCAAGGAAAAGAATTTTGGCCCGGTGAGCAGCAGTGCGGAGTCAGATCTATCGGCTGTCGTTCCTGTTACAGGACTGAAGCCCGGCACTCGCTATCTCTATCGTGTGCTCGTGGATGGTAAACCCATCACGATACCTACGCATGCCGCGATCATAACGGCACCCGAAGTCAGTATTACTGAAAAAGTTCGAATTACCTTCGGCAGCTGCTTCCACCGATGGGGTCTTAGCAATCAGGATCAAGTGGATATGATCCTCAGCAGGAATCCTTCAGCCATGCTTCTGCTGGGTGACATTGCGGTTCAGGACAGAAACAATCATCTGGGCCTGCATCGGGCTGATTATTTCATGCGCGATTTGCATCCTGCCTGGCAGGATCTGGTGGCCACCGTTCCAGTCTATGCAACGTGGGATGATCACGATTATTTCGCTAATGACAAGGCGGGCATACCTAAAGGATACACAGAGAAAGACAAAGCGGGGGTCTGCGATGTATTTAAGCAGGCATGGAACAATCCAGCCTACGGATTCGGTGACGAACGAAGAGGCGTCTTCCTGCGCACAAGGGTCGGCTCCGCCGACATCATCATGGTTGATAATCGTTATTTTCGCGAAAGCAAAAAAGGGCCGTTGCTCGGTGATGAACAGATGAAGTGGCTTGAAGAGCAACTGCTCGACTGCAAGGGCCCATTCATCATCCTGTCATGCGGTTCCATGTGGAGTGACTACGTCTCAAATGGAAAAGATTCCTGGGGGAAATGTGATCCCAAAGGGCGTGAGCGCATCTTCAGCCTGATTGAAAAGAACAAGATTGGGGGTGTGCTTCTCATTTCAGGCGACCGGCATGGTGCAAGAGGCTTCACCATTCCCCGTCCATCCGGCTTTAATTTCTATGAGTTTGAAGCCGCCAGCCTCGGTGGCCGGCGGGGTCCTCCAGCAAAGAACCCTGAATGGAAAACACAGTTTTATGGGATTGCCGACACGTATGCGTTCGGCGAGTTCTCTATTGACGCCACACTGCCTGATCCCGAAGTTACGTTTAGGTTGATCGGAGATGATGGCGTGGTAATCCATGAAATGACGTTGAAACGAAGCCTGTTAACACCCGGAGACAAATAAAGAACTTCTGTAAATAAGGGCCGGTAACCCGGCGGAATACAACCTCTTCAGTAAAGAGGGTTTCCCCGCGTCACCGTTCCGGACGGATGACTGGACCGTGGTAAAATAGTCAATAATGGAAAAGGAACACACATGAACGTATCCAAATCAACTTTTGTAAAATGTGTTGTGATGGCGGCAGGCATGGCCGCAGCACATCCTGCGTTGGCTTCGACCGCCGCGCGGCCTGCAAAACCCAATGTGGTTTTTATGCTGGCCGACGACCTCGGTTGGCAGGATCTGAAGTGTTATGATCTTGATAAACCTACACCCTATGAAACGCCGAACATCGATGCGCTGGCAAAGAAAGGCGTGTTGTTTCATCAGGCTTATTCTCCCGCCCCGACCTGTTCGCCCAGTCGCTGTGCGATCATGAGCGGAAAACATCCGGCACGGTTGCAGAAAACCCATGTCCTGGGCGGGCAGCCACCGACCCCGGAGCGCAGTGCCCGTGATCCCCTCATGTCGCCGTGGTACAGCGGCAGGCTGGGCGTGGAGGAGTTTACGCTTGCAGAGGCGCTCAGGGCCAACGGATACCGCACCGGACACAGCGGCAAGTGGCACATCGCCATCAGTCATCATGCTTTCCCGCAGCCGAAAGATCACGGATTCGACGTGACGTTTGCCGGGCGAGGCGTAAATACCAAAATGATTCCGCACCGTCTGGCGGGGTTTGCGACGACCGATTCGAAAGATTCGTATTGTATGGATGAACAGGGAATTCCAAGGGATGAGGTGACCGTCCATGCCATCCGTTTCATGGACGAGTCCAAGGCAGATCCGTTCTTTCTCTATTATGCCACCTGGCTGGTGCATTACCCGATCCAGAGCCGGAGCAAGCCACTGCTGGAGAAATATTGTGACAAGCTGGGTGTGGATTTTCCGACCGATCCGGGTTTTTTGCCCTATAAAGGACAGAAGAATCCCTACTATTGCGCGATGGTTGAAATGCTCGATGCCTATGTGGGGCAGTTGATCGATTATCTGCAGACCACGGATGATCCGCGCTGGCCCGGGCACAAGCTGATCGAAAATACCTATATTATCTTTTCGTCGGATAACGGCGGTTGCGAAGGATTCGGCGAAACCTATACGGACAACGCTCCGCTGGATAAGGGCAAGAGCAGCGCCAAAGAAGGCGGAATTCGAGTCCCGCTGATCGTCGTCGGCCCCGGCATTAAAAACGGGATCGACACGGATGTGCTCGCGAACGGGCTCGATTTTTACCCGACGATTTTATCGTGGACCCAAACTAAAAACAGGGACGGGGTCGAGCTGGACGGCTGCGATTTGTCCACCCTGCTGACTACCAATCCGACGGATCCGGCCCGGGTTAAGGATTCGTCCGGAATCGTTCGGAATACGATGATGCACCATTTTCCGCACGGGAGTGCACAGCAGTCCACTATTCGTATCGGGGATTTTAAGCTGATCTATAATTACGGACGGTTTGGCAGTGCTGAGAAGAGTGCACCGGAGCTGGAGCTTTACCGGCTCTACGGGGACGGGAATGCCCGGGTTGATATTGAGGAGGCAAAGAATCTCGCAGCGGCCATGCCGGAAAAAGCGCAGGCCATGAAGCAAATACTCGTTAAAGAGCTGGATGCCATGGATGCATCCCTGCCTTATTTCAATCCGCGCACAACAGTTCCATTGCCGAATAAGGATCAGGTGTGCACGCCGCTCAAGGCTGACCGAAATGGGAACGATGTTTCTCTGTCGTTCAAGGAGAACGGTTCTGATGTGGTCAAGGGCTACCTGATGTACACGCTGAACGGCGGACAACAATACGAAGAGTGGTTCCGTCTGGAGGCGGCCGTGAACGCCGATGGAACGGTGACCGCAGCCTTGCCAAAGGGGACAACACATTATCTGTTCAACCTAATTGATGAGAACAACTTCATGGTTTCCTACCCGCAGGTGGATGATATGTTCACTGTGAGGAAAAAGAAGGTGAAGTTCTCCAGCTATGCGTTGAGTGTACAGGAAGGCAATTAGAGATCACGGCAAGTGGCGTCCGGAAATGATCGGGTTGAATTAGGACTGTCAGCCTGTTTTCGAGGTTCCTGAGGGGGCTGGGTGCTGCCAAAAGGGCTTCATGGAAACCGGATTCTGTAACGGTCATCATCTAAACAGATGATAGGCGAATAGGGCGGGAGTGGTATATTTATTCATTCTTGAAAATCAGGGGAGGGACGGGTCCCTTATACGCCGGGGAAAAGCGCTCTCTGTCACTCGGGGGCATCTCATTAGTTGGTAAGTTGCTGAAATGGATTTTTGATGAAAAACAGACTGATTTTAAAGACCCCCGCATCGTGGTGGGGCGCGAAATGGCGCGAAGCGCTGCCCTCCGGTAACGGAACGATCGGCGCAGCGGTTTACGGTGCGGTGCATGACGAAACCGTTTTGCTGACGCATGAGGAGTTGTGGGTCGGCGTAAAAACGCAGGAGTTGCCGGATGTGAGCGGCGAGCTTTCCAAGGTTCGGAACCTTCTTTTTGAGGGAAAAGCCGAAGAGGCGGATCCGGTGATTGCCGATGCGCTCACCCAATTGGACTACGCCCCCGGAATTGGTGCGCCGCTTCCGTTGGGCGATCTGAAAATCAAAATGCCCGTCAGTAAAGGATTCCGTAATTATCGCCGCACCCTCGACATGGAAACCGGCGAGGTCTCTGTGCGCTGGGACGATGACGGGGTTTCCTATGAGCGCAAACTGTTCGTTTCCCGTACGAACGATCTGGTGGTGATGGAAATTTGTGCGGACGGAGGGCCGTTGTCTGCGGAAATTACGCTCGACCTGCACGATCGCACTGACGCCCGCTGGTGCTTCAGCGGGGAGGTTCCGCTGCCGGAAAATCTGGAAGTGAAGGAAGCGGGCGGGTTCATTTTTTATGCGGCTCAAAACGATGACGGCAAGGATTTTGGAGCGGTGGCCCGTGTTGAAAAAACAGACGATGCAGTGAAGATTGTTGTGAAGCTGTTTGTGGGGGAAGACCGTCAAACGGCGTGGGCTCGCTTAAAAACGGTGTTGGCTGAAACCAAAATGGATTACGACGCACTGCTCGTCCCGCATGCGGCGGAACATCGTGAGTTGTTCAACCGGGTGACGCTCGATCTCGGAGCTTCTGAAGAGGCGCACGCGCTTTCGAACGAAGAGTTGCTTTTGGATGCCTATCAGGGTGAAGCCTCGCCGGTGATGACTGAAAAAATGTGGTCTTACGGCCGCTATTTGCTGATTTCCAGTTCGCGGGAGGGCGGGGACCCTTGTCATCTGCTTGGTCAGTGGTGCGGGGAATACCGCGGCTTCTGGGCCTTCTATATGGCCAATGAAAACCTGCAGATGATTTACTGGCAGGCGCTTTCCGGCGGGATGTCCGAAACGCTGCTGCCGGTCTTCGACTACTACGACCGGATGATGGACGATTTTCGTGAGAACGCGCAAAAACTCTTTGGGTGCCGCGGCATCTGCATCCCGGCGGTCACGACCCCGGCGTCTGGCCTGCATAAAGTCGTCTATCCGCACATCCTTCACTGGACCGGTGCGGCGGGCTGGCTCAGTCAGCACTACTACGACTACTTTCTCTACACCGGAGACGAAACCTTCCTGAAAGAACGAGCGCTGCCGTTCCTGCGCGAAACCGCGCTCTTCTACGAAGATTTCTTCACCATCGGCGATGACGGATTTTTCGTTAGCGCGCCGTCCAACTCGCCGGAAAACAACCCCGCCGAATACTGGGATGGCAATGGCATGGGACAGACGATGGAAACCACCATCAATGCCACCATGGACTTTGCACTGTCCAAAGAGGTGCTGACTCATCTGATTGAAGGCTCGCAACGCGTGGGCGGCGATCCGGCGGAGATTGAGAAATGGAAGGGGATGCTCGAACGGATTCCTGCCTATCAGATCAATGAAGACGGCGCGGTCAAAGAATGGATGCATCCGTTCTTCAGCGATAACTATCACCATCGCCATCAGTCGCACATCTATCCCGTTTTCCCCGGCACCGAAGTCACGCGCGATTCCGACCCCGACCTGTTCGGCGCGTTCGAGGTCGCGATTCATAAACGTTTGGAAGTTGGCATCGGCGAACAGACCGGCTGGTCGCTGGCGCACATGGCCAATGTCTATGCACGTATGCAGGATGGTGACAGCGCGCTCGAATGCCTTAACCTGCTGGCGCGCTCCTGCGTGAAAAACAATTTCTACACCGTCCATAACGATTGGCGCGAAATGGGCATCGGCCTGAAGATGGAATGGGCTCCGTTCCAGATTGACGCCAATATGGGCTGGTCCGCCGCCGTACAGGAAATGCTGCTCTTCTCCGTTCCGGGGAAAATCTCGGTGCTGCCCGCGCGGCCGAAGGCGTGGAAGTGCGGAGCGGTTCACGGCCTTGTCGCCCGCGGCGGGGTGACGGTTTCGATTGAGTGGAACGAAAATGAAACTGTGGTGGAGCTTGTTTCCGCAATGGATCAGACGGTTGAACTATCGATCGATAACGGAAAAAAACAGACGGTTGAGTTGAAGGCAAATGAGGTTTCCAAGCTTCGGAACCCCGGGGCCTCCTCTTTTGCTAAAGCTCCGGAGGACAAGTGAAGGGTGCGCATGTTTTTCCAACCATTGGAAAAAAGAAGGGGGCAGGCTTCCTGTCCGCTGAAGCTTTAGTGAGCCTGCTTCCAAGGTTTGGAAAAAACCGCAGTACGAAATACGGAGTGATTTATGAGTTGGATTGACTGGGTAATTGTCGCGGGTTTTATGTGCTTGAATATAGGCATCGGAATCTTTTTCAGCCGTAAGGGTGGAAAAAACATGGACTCTTTTTTTGTTTCGGGACGCAGCCTGAAGTGGTACATCGCCGGGGCCTCCATGATTGCCACCAGCTTTGCCGCCGATACGCCCCTGTGGGTCGGTTCGCTGGTTCGTCAGTATGGCATTCACGCCGTTTGGCAATATTGGACTCCATTGATCGGTTGCGCGCTTTCCGTGGTGCTCTTCAGCCGTATGTGGCGCCGCACCGGCGTGCTGACCGATAACGAAGTGCTCGAGTTGCGTTATACCGGAAAATCCGCTCAAACCCTGCGCGGAATTTCCGCAGCGCTTGGCGCTCTGATTGTTTGCCCGATGATTATCGGCTGGGTTTGCAAGGCGATGGTGACGATCTCGCAGGAAGCGCTCGGCATCAGTGGCCAGACCTTTGATGTGTTTGGCTACGACATGCCCGCTGCAATGGCTGTGACCATTGTCATTATGACCTGTGCGGTGATCGTGTCCACCAGTGGCGGAATTATGGGCGCGGTCTATTCCGACTTTGTTCAGTTCATTATTGCAACGATCGGGGCCTTTGTCTTGGCGATTCTTTCCGTGAAAGCGGCCGGCGGACTTCCGGCAATGGTGGAACAGCTTTCCTCCAATAGCGACTGGTTGGGCCACAGTCTGAACATAGCGCCGCAGATCAGCATGAGCGTGCCGGAAGGTGGCGTGCCGGGCGGTATGATGTCGATTTGGAATGCAATTGGGTTTTTCCTGATTTTGTGGTGGGGCAATGCCCTGTGCGGTGGCTATCAGGCGCAACGGGTCCTGGCCTGTAAAAACACACGCCACGCATCCAACGCCCTGCTGATGTACACCATCGTCTACTTTGCCGTTCTCAGTTGGCCTTGGATCACGGTTGCGCTGGCCTCTATCATTCTCATCCCGGATCTGGGCGAAGCCGGACACGACGCCGCTTATCCGCGTATGCTCCTGACGGTTCTTCCGATCGGATTGCGTGGAATCATGATCGGTACGCTGGTCGCTGCATTCACCTCCACGGTTCAAACTCTTTTCAACTGGGGTTCCAGTTACATTGTCAACGACCTGTATCGCCGCTTTGTCAAGAAAGAGGCAACGGATAAACATTACGTTCGCATTTCGCGGTTGATCACCATTCTGGTGGCGATTGCCGGCGGTGTGATTGCATTCAGCGCCGATAGTATTCAGCAGTTGTTGGGGATCTTCTACGTGGTGGGTGGCGGCGGTATGTTGGTCGGTGCATTGCGCTGGCTCTGGTGGCGCACCAATGCTACCGGCGAGATCGCATCCTTCGCTGTGAACTGGGTGGTGGGCCTTCTGATGCTCTTCGGGCACAAACTGTTTGGTCTGGCGACTCCGCTGATGGACCGCCCGATGGCTTGGCTGTTGCATCTGCCGGAAGGGGTTAGCTTCACGAACGACTACGACTTTCTTGGCGCCCGTATGCTCTTTATGGTGACAGTCGGGGTCATTACCGTGGTCGTCGTTTCGCTTTGTACGCCTGCCGTGGATAAAGAGCAGTTGAAGCTGTTTGTCAAACGCACGCGCATTCATCGTCCGGGCTGGATGGCGGTTATTCGCGAAATGGACGATTACACACCGGCGCAAACCGTTCCGCAGATTCTGTTCGACTGGGTGCTGGTGATGGGCACCGTCTGTGCGCTGCTGTTCTCGCTCTCGAACGTGGTTCGCAATCGTCTGCCGCTGGCCAGCGGGCTGTTTGTTCTCTTTGTAACGCTGTTGCTCTGGGTTCTGTGGCGCACCCGTAAAGAATTGCATGACGAAGAGGCCGAATGATGGATGCGGATATGCCGAAGAAACCGAATATTGTCTTTGTCCTTCACCGTTGCGCTCGAAAAAGGGGCGCACACTTTGCGCGCCTGGTTCTCCGGTGGAAGCAATGTCCATACGGCCACCGTGATGGCTCCGTATTACGTTACGATCAGGGAAAAGGAATCTAGATGATGAAGATACTTCGGTTGAATATCGGCGTTTTGATTTTGGCGGCTTTCACGGCCAGTGAGAGTTTCGGTTATGAGTGGACTACCGATCATATGCAGGTCGGCGTCCGTTGGCAGCCGTTCGCGAGCCGGCCCGCAAATAATGCGTACGATGCCGCGCGTCCGGTACTTGCCGAGGACAGCAGCTATGCCCAGTTCTGGGTGAGCTGGGCGGCGATGGAGCCGCAGGAGATCAATACCGATTATGAAAACCATAAGTCGATCTCTTTTCAGACGATCGAGGCGGCAGTGGATGCCTGTGTTGCGGAGGGCTTAAAGGTGGAACTGGTTTTTTGGCACTGCCCCGCATGGGCCTCGGTGAGCGGCAAGGCGGGCCCGTGGAAACCCGGGGCGGATACCTACAGCGCGTTTGTCACGCGTATGGCGACCCATTTTAAGGGGCGGGTACATGCCTATCAGCTTTATCATGAAGCCAATATTGAAGACATGATGTGGGATGGTGATGTGGACGTATTACTATCGGAATTTTTTACCAAAGGTGCCAAGGCGATCCGGGCGGTCTATGATGAGGCTCCTGCCGAGCCGGTGTTGATTTCAACATCGGGGATTTCCCCGAACGAGGCCGGCATTGTCCTAGGCGGGCTGCAGGGCGAGGGGGCTGTGGCCGCGAATGATCTGTATAACCGCATGATTGCCGACACTGAAATGATGAAAGGCGTGGATGCGCTGAACATCAATGTGTCCGACCACTTTGACGGCTACGGATGCATGGACGGTGCCATTATTGCTTCGGTCTGGGGCAATTATGATCTGGTGCGAGCTAAGTTGGATGCCGCCGGTTATCGCAGTAAAGGCGTGTTGGCTTCCGAGTCGTGGATTGTCTGGGACGACGCGTTGAATGCTTCGGATGTGACGGGCGACGGTTTAAAAAATGAACAGGACGCCTACAGTAAGACCGTCACCATTATGGGTCGTTGTCTGGAGCGCGGACTCAATACCTTCAATCTGCCGTGGTCCGACAACTCCAGTGGATGGGCGATGGGGCTCACCAAGCGTTGCGATTATAACGGGCGCATCAAACAGTTGGACCCGTCGATTGTGATTTCCGCCAGTGACAGCGGCGCCGACGTGGTGACCCGGAAAGTGACCCTGCACGGAGGGGATGAGGATTTCACGATCTCGGACGGAGAACTTAAAGTGTTTACGGTTGAGGACTATATCAACCCGCCGGATCCGAACCACCTGCATTATTACATCTGGAAATGGTTTGCGCAGATCGCCGGCGGCTCCGATGAGGTGATCCGTCACGCCATGCCCGGCGAAATTGGAAACGATATCAAGGTGTGGGGGATCGGCTACACGGGAGCGGAGCGTTACAAGCTGTCATCCTATAACCGCACCAAAGAAAAATTTACCGTGTTGCTCTACGCCGGACAGGCCAATAAAAAGTGGGCCAAAGTTTCCATTCCTTCAACTATTCAAACCGGCCGGTATTACAATAATGAATTTTCCAAAGTGGACTTCCGTGGAGAAGGGTTCGCTGACGGCGAAACCTACCGTGCGCGTGTTGTGACCAAAGACATCAGCATGCAGGACGGCAGCGATGTCGGCAGGTCGGTTGTTCAGACTCCCGTGCAGACGGTTATCAACGGAACTCTCACTGCCACTCTCGGCGGCATGAAAAAGTTTACAACCATTGAATTTATAAAAGTTAAGAAAGAGGAGATTTTAAAATGAAGAGGTTCCTGCTCACGGTCATCATTCTATGCACCATCACTGCTGCGGCGGTACAGGCGGCTAGGCCGAATATTGTTTTTATCTATGCCGATGACTGGGGCTGGGGTGATATGTCGTGTCATGGAAATACGTGGTTGAAAACACCGAATCTTGACCGCTTGTTCAGTGAGGGCGTTGAATTTCCGCAATTCAATGTGCTTAACCCGGTCTGTTCAGCGAGCCGGGCCGCATTGATGACCGGACGCTATCCGGCACGTTACAGCATTCATCAGCATTTTGCCGACCCGACCAGAAACCGGGCGATGAATATGCCGGACTGGCTGGATTCCGATGCGCCTACCTTGGCGAAGTTCCTCCAGCAGGCTGGTTATCGCACGGCTCATTTCGGAAAATGGCATCTCACGAATGGCCAGACGTTCGGGGCTCCGAAGCCGGAACTGTACGGTTATGATGTAGCCTCCGTTTTTAACGGAGGGGCCGGTTGGCCTTCCGAGGGGTTGCATGACACAGCTATTGATACGATTGCTTTCATTAAAGCCAACCGGGAGCATCCCTTTTTTGTCAATGTCTGGATTCACGAAAGCCATACCCCGCATATGCCGAAAGCGGAATCGATGAAGAAGTGGGCGCATCTCGATGAGCAGAAGCAGGTCTATGCCGCGGTGATTACCGACGGCGATAACCAGGTCGGGCAAATCCTCGACGCGCTCAAACAAATGCAACTTGAGGAAAATACCATCGTGGTTTTCGCCAGCGATAACGGCCCCGAATTTACTGGAAAAACCAAGGGTGCGGAAAATTTCGGGCAGGGATACGGCACTTATTGCAGTGTGGGTGAAACGGGCGGACTGCGCGGACGCAAGCGCAGTCTCTTTGAAGGTGGCGTGCGGGTCCCGTTTGCTGTGCGTTGGCCGGGGCAGGCCCCGGCAGGCCTGAAAAATGAAAACACCGTTCTCTGTACTGTGGATATGCTGCCGACATTGTGTGCGGCGGCAGGCGTTGAGCTTCCGTCCGATTACCAAGGGGATGGTGAAAACCTGCTGAGCGCCTTTAAGGGCGCTTCCGTCAAGCGGACCCGTCCGATCTTTTGGGAGTGGCAGGGCTATGCCGGAAACCCCGACTACTGGCCGCGTCTGGCAGTGCGTGATGGTGAATGGAAGCTGATGATGACCTATGATGGAAAACGGGTTGAGTTGCATCGCCTGCCGGACGACCGTGCCGAATCAGAGAATCTGGCGGATCAGTATCCCGAAGTGGTTTCCCGTCTGACCGCCATGGCGCTCAAGTGGAAGTCGACTTTGCCGGCCACGCCGGATCCGGCTTGCATCAGTAAGGGGCAGAGCTCTTCGCCGGCGGAAGTGCCGGCTGCTGACCCTCACGAAAAATCATCCATGAAACAGGCGAGAGCGATCGCTTTTCCACAATGGGATACGAATCGGAACGGGGTGCTGACGCTTGAAGAATATAAAGCCGGCTTGCCGGGACAGAGCGATCTTGAAGAACGTTTTAAGGGGTTCGATACGAATGGCGACGGGCAGTTGACCCGTAAAGAGTTCATTACGCCGTAACCGCGAACCCAAAAGAGGTTTGTTGACTGCGACCGTCATGGCTCCAGATTACGTTACGATCAGAAAAAACGTCAAATCAACAAGGAACTGAACAGATGAAACGAAGTAAGTTAGTGCAGGGGATGCTGGTCTGCGCCGGAGTGGCGGGGTGTCTTGCGAGCGCTGCCGTTGCTGCGGGATCGCCGGAGCGGGCAAAGCAGCAGTTCGTATCGGCCGATTTAAAACAACCCGTGGTCGCAACCGCAGCGGCCGCCAACCGGTTCGCGGGAACGAAGCCGAATATCCTTTTCATTTTGACCGATGACCAAGGCTACGGGGATATTGGCCGCCACGGCCATCCTTATTTGGATACGCCGAACATGGATCGCCTGTACGATGAGAGCGTGCGGTTCGATAATTTTTACGTGAGTCCGTCCTGTTCGCCGACCCGCGCCGCGCTGATGACCGGCATGCATGAATTCCGCAACGGTGTGACGCATACGCTGGAGCCGCGCGAGCATCTCTTCAAGGGAGCAACCATCCTGCCTCAGCTGCTCAAAACCGCAGGTTATAAAACCGGGTTTATCGGCAAGTGGCACCTTAGTTATAATAAAGGGTATGCCCCGTATGATCGCGGGTTCGACTGGTGTTCGACCAACCCGATGGGGCCGCGCGAACACTTTGATGTGGAGATGGTCCGCAACAACAAGCGCTACCAGACCAAAGGCTTCCGTGAAGATGTCTACTTCGATGAGGCGATGACCTTTATCGATGAAGCCGGCGATCAGCCGTTCTTTCTCTATTTGTGCACCTATTCGCCGCACACTCCGCTTGATGCTCCGGAGGATTTGATCGAGAAATACCGGAAGAAAGGGCTCAACGAAAAGCACGCTACGTATATGGCGATGGTTGAAAATATCGACCAGAACCTCGGGCGTATGACGGCGTTCCTGAAAGAGCGCGGACTCGATAAAAACACCGTTGTCATGTTCATGAACGACAATGGGGAGACTGAGGGTCTCGATGTTTATAATGCCGGTATGCGCGGTTGCAAATGT
>Ga0307990_1001671_pt1 | contig 18407 bp, 13 predicted proteins | sample EllFjometagen129_FD_203168 | JGI IMG/M metagenome (GOLD analysis project Ga0307990, IMG submission 203168) | Marine microbial communities from Ellis Fjord, Antarctic Ocean - #129 | ecosystem: Environmental > Aquatic > Marine > Unclassified | place: Southern Ocean | collected 2014-10-08
TGAGCGAAATGCCTTGCAACTTGAAAGCCGGCTGTTGCGCTCGCAAATGAATCCGCATTTCCTGTTCAATTCTCTCAATTCGATCCAAAGCTATATTTCGGAGGCTAACACTTTTATGGCCGAAAGTTACCTGTCGAAATTTGCAAATCTGGTGCGTAATATTCTTGATCACTCTCGCCAGAATTTGATTACGCTTGATTCGGAAATAAATTCTTTAAAACTCTATCTTGAAATTGAACAACTTCGCTTTAAGCGGCTATTCACTTTTGAAATGAATGTGGCAGAAGAACTTCAGGATGATGAATTTTTCGTTCCTCCTATGCTGGCTCAGCCTTTTGCTGAAAATGCAATAATCCATGGCCTAAGACACAAACAGGAGGAAGGAAAACTTGAAATTAATTTTACCAGGGAAAATGATCTGATAATTTGTGAGATAACTGATAACGGAATTGGCAGGGAGCGTTCGGCGGAAATTAATAAAACCCGCAAAAAGAAAACTACATTAGGGATGCAAGTTACCAGCGAACGATTTGAAGTGCTCCGGCAACAAATGAATAGTGAAGCAAGCATGCAAATTGAAGATTTAAAGGAGCCTGAAGGAAATCCAATCGGGACTCGTGTTGTGCTAAAAATACCGTTCGAGCAGGATGTTTAAATGAAATATTTCAAGAGAAAATGAAAGCACTAATAATTGATGACGAAGAGAAAAGCAGGATAACCCTGCGGAATTTCGTAGAAAAATACACCACCGGAGTTGAAATTGCAGGTGAAGCTGATGGCGTTGATTCGGGATTTAGGTTAATCAGAAATCAAAATCCGGATTTGGTTTTTTTGGATATTGAAATGAAAGATGGAACTGGTTTTGACCTCCTGAGTCTGCTAAAACCTATTTCGTTCAGGGTGGTGTTTATCACAGCTTTCGATCAATATGCAGTAAAAGCTTTTAATTTTAGCGCCTCAGATTATTTGCTCAAGCCACTCGATCCATCCAGATTAGTGGAGGCTGTAAATAAGATAAAATCTGACAGTAAAAATGATCAACTGCATGAACGACTTGAAGTTCTTTTGGAGAATAATAATGGAATCCAAAAACTGGCCTTACCGGCAACAGATGGTTTAATAATGGTTAAAGTTGATGATATTGTTCGATGCGAATCGGAAATTAATTACACCAGATTTTACCTGAGTACAGGCGAAAAACATCTTTCAACAAAAACGCTTAAAGAATATGATGAAATGCTAAGTGGCCTTAATTTTTACAGGATTCATAAATCGCATCTTATAAATCTTGGTTTTGTGGCCAGATATATCAAAGGAGATGGCGGATCGGTGGTGCTTGATAATAAAACCGAACTGGAAGTAGCTCGGCGCAGAAAAGAGGGTCTGCTTTCGGCATTGAAAAAATAAACTGGATCGTGTTGGTTTTTTTAGTCAGGTTTCTAAATATCAATAGCCTCCGCACAGAGGAACAAATTGAATACTTGAAAGACCCCCGCCTTTTTAAAATTACACCTTCATCCGTTTCAACTCTAAAAATGTAGATACCCGGAGTAAATGCCCCCGAAGGAAGAATGAAAGAAGTAGTGTTCGTATTTCCGGTATAAATACTTTGTCCGTGATAATTGTATACTCTCACTGTTTTTAAAGGTTGATCAGACTGGATCTGAATGAATAAGGTACTTTATTATTACCGTTATAATAGCGTTTTTATTTCATCATAATCACCAAGTCGCATGGTCAATATTTGCATTTACAGTTGTAGTGGAGTCATTTTTTATAGTTACTAATGTGCAGTAACAATCATCTGGACACGTCCAACTATCACAAATAAATTCACCTCCATCACGTAAAAAGATACTATAGTTTCCTTCTGGTAAGCTTATTTCAAATGTACCGTTTTCAGATGTTTCAACAGAACCAACTAATAAATCAATGTCAAAATTCTCTGAAGGTATAGTTATCGCAACAGTTGTTGAGATTGGGGTAGGTTGACATGGGGAACTCCAAAGACAGGCATACAATTCCCTTCATATAATCAAATCGTCCCTTTTAGAATACCAATTATTATATAAAAAATATTCTCCAGGTTTAATACTCCCTCTTTGAGGTGCGTACTGTGAATTGTCACCATCATTTGAAGCTGGGTGATATATTTCTGATCTGGCTGTAATTAAATTTCTAATAGTAGCCTGACGTTCAATGGGTAATAATCCTTGGATATCATCAATTTCCAATTCTTTTAACGTCATGTCAAGATTAATAGTCCCATTTTTTACATACTTTCCAAACATCATAGACAATAAACTTTTACGACAAGAAGCAATATAACTCAACTCTTCAACATCACCGAATTCAGTTAAACATTTACCGTCAACAGCAATAAATAGTCCTGTAGTATTCAGACTATCTATTATATACTTCCGTAATTTCGAAAGTTTTTGAGAATCATATCCAATTTTTTCAATTGAATCATGTTCAAGCCATACTGAATCTGGAAAAAATTTAGTATTCTCCTGTCCGTAAGTATTACTGTATAAAGCTATGATTAAAAGAAAGGACAGTTTTAGTATCTCGAAGAATTTATTCATGACATTATTTAGTTTTCATTTCTTTCTGCATGAAGCCTAACGGGAGGGCTAAAAAACGTGGGCATTAATAGCACAAACTTTGAGCCCGAGCAGTAGGTTTCTTAAAAACACCGAACTTGCTGAAACTGATGTCAGTCCTATGTTTTTTAGCCGTTATTGGCAAATCGTTATTTTTTTATCCATTTCAATTTGACAGTTCTGCCATTTGTATTCAAGTGAATGATGTATGTGCCAGTAGCAAATTCCGATACGTCAATCTTTAAGTTTTGACTTTGCTGAAAGCTCTTTATAATTAGCCTCCTTCCGTTAAGATCAAATATTTCAACAACTGATTTAGAGCTTATTTCGCCAAGTTGTAATTCAATTTGGTCATTGGCAGGATTTGGAAATAAAGATACTTCAACTGGCTCGTCATAAAATTTTTCAATCCCAACTGTATTTTGTAGACGTATTGGAACAGTTTGATCATTAAACTGCAAAAAATGCATATTCCAAAGTGTGTCAACTCCATCCCTATTCGCAATGCCATCTGCTACTGTGGCGTATGTTGAAAAATTACTGACAGTATAATCTACAAAAACTCCCGTAAAAATGGCGGTGTTGGTTCCATCTTGACCATCTAAGCGGTCATGTCCTTTCATGCCTTCAAAGGTGTTATCTGCGTTGTTTCCTTTTAGGCGATTATATTGGTAGTTACCTTTCAGACCCGATGGATTTGAACCACTCAAGTAGCAATGTTGTAAATATTGGGATTTAGAAGTATAGTCGCTCGATGTGTTAAAAGTCATTGAATATATTCCGTTAAAACTTGGGTCAATAATCATGTCAACATTGATGTAGGGAGAGAAAAACTTAGGTATAATTGCCCATCCCATAGTATCTTCAGTTTGTATTTCGCTCCGATTATGAGAGATATAAATGCCCCACATACTTGTATTCGGGTCATCAGTCCAAGGATCCCAAAATCCGTAGTAGGCGTCAATTACAGAAGCAAGGTATTCCTGTGATAGGCTATTCTCTAAATCCAATTCGTTGTACCAATTCTGAATGCCGGGATCAGAACCATCGGCACCTATGGGCCAAATTGCAAAATTGCTCGAATTGGCGTTTAGCTGTGCGTTTCTAATCTCTGTCTGATATGCTGGTAAGGCAGGATTGCTTGTAGAATTTGTTCCGTCAACTCCAATTCCCATGTCGTGCATCAAATGCAAAATTTCCTCAAAAGAAGCATCCCTATGGTTATCAAAGTCGTTTGTTTGATACCACTGATGCCCCTCCACGGCCATCTCTTCTTCAAACAACCACTGTCCAGGCACATTGGGTTCATTAGAACCATTGTCGCTTCCATTGAGTAACAACAGTGTTGCATCATTGACCCCCATTGTATTAGTAACCGCTGTTTTGTCGTTTCCATATTGAGATCCTGCAAAGTCGGTAAGGTAAAATTCAAGTATTGTTCTTGCTCTTATGATTTGTGCATCACTAATATTGTTTTGGGCAACAAAATGAATGGCCTCTGCATTCGGACACACGATCTTGGTGTACTTTACAAAACCATCTGAAATGTATGCAGCTGGAACTGTATTTGGAAGAGCTACAATGCCACTGGCAGATGTACTTATATCAATATTATCAGGTAAAGACTGTGCATTTACAGCAGTTAATGAATTAAGGTTCAAAAGAATTAGAACGCCTAAGTAATAAGTCAGGTTTTTCATTATTTCTGTTTTTTGTTTGTTTTTAATGTTTGCCAACTTGTTTATATGTTTACGGTTACTTTTATTTCTTCTTTAAGCTGTACCTGACTTAACATGTTGTAATTCAAGTGAAAAACATTTTTAAATACTTGTAAGTACTTATAAACGTTTGAAAACGAATAAACTTTGCTGAAGACAGGTAAAGTGAACGATTCATAATTTTCATTTTTATGTGGCTAAGGTAAAATATGTATTGCCATAGCAGCAACCACGAAAAACAATAAATATTTCGGAAAAATCAATTTGAAACGTTTAATCATCTTAGAAGCTGTCTAAAATTCTTAATAAATAATTTCCTTTAATCAAGGGTCGCAGACTTTGAAATGACAAACGAACTATTCCGCAAAAATCTCTTTAAAATCGTTTTTCATGCTTATCACATACCAGCCTTGTTCTTTGGCATCTTCAACAGCTTTTTCGGTACCGTGCATGTATTTGTATTCACGTTCTTCATCGTCGTGATTCACAAGAATTGCCATAGACGAACCATCACCCGAAAGTGTGTATTCCATCATTTCGTAATCTCCATTACTATTTCCGGCAGCAAAAATAGGTTTACGCCCTATGTGTAATTCAATATTAGTAGGTTTAACCTGCTTATCGTTATTTGAACTTATTCCAGCTTGTCGTTCGATGTATTTTCCTGTTTCATCAACAATATATTTATAATCGACACTGGTACCTACCACATTTTCCATCGGAATATTGTAAATTTCTTCTGATACCGTTCGAACTGAAGTTATTTCTCCGCCGGTAACAATATAAACTTTAAAATTGTTAGCCTGAAGATAACTGACCAACTCAACCATTGGTGAGTAAGTTGTTTCTTTTAAAGGGCGATTGTATTTTCGATGATTTACGGTAGAAAGCGTTTCATAAACAAAGGCTTTATAATCTTCCTCTTTTTGTCCGGCATGAGCCGCAAAAAGCTTAGTAGCCAGCTCTGCCGTTCCATATTCTTTTAAAACAGCTAAATTATCGCTGGCAATCGCACTGTACATTTTATCGTCTTTCCAGTCTGGTTTGTTTGGAAAAACCTTTTTAATATAGGCCAATTCAATTTCTACCGGAATATAAAGAGGCTTTTCGTTCCAAAGTGTACCATCGTTATCGAAAACTGCAATTCGTTCTTTTACAGGAACAAAATCTGTCGAATTTTCGTTGGTAACATTTTTCACAAAAGCAATAATATCGGTTTTAACTTTAGATTCATTCCACAAGGATAACGGAGCTTGTGTGTTTTCAGTTTTTACAGACGTAGAATTTTCACACGCTGCAAATACTATTAAAAACAGAAACAGGAAAAAGGCATTCTTTTGCATCGTAGTTTTAATTTAATATTGTTGATTTTATATCCAGAATAAACTGTAAAAAGAGTTGGCCACCCGTGAAGATAGCCAACTCATTATATTTTTTTATTAATGGCTTGAATCTTTTTATTTCGAACCACTTCCTTGCTGTAATTTCTCCATCACTTTATCGAGACTGAAACTTGCAGCCTCCATACGTGGTGGATAATCTTGAAAGGTTGTTAAAAATTCGCCTACAATATCCTGCGCAGGAACCAACAAGTATGCACGGTCAAGCGCCCAATCATAATAGGTATTTGAAGTTATTGGAGCTTGTTCGTATGGGTCGCGACGCAAATTTAATAACATTGGAATACGCAGTGGAGTAAATGGGTTTGCCCAAAGCGCCAGGGTTCCGGTTTCTCTTTGCTCCATAAAAATCAACTTCCAATCGTCATAACGCAATGCTGATAAATCCCCATCATCTGTGAAGTAGAATAATTCTGTTCGTGGACTTTCATCCACTTCTCCTGTTAAATAAGGAAGCATATTGTATCCATCAAGGTGTACTTTAAAAGTTTTATCTCCAACGGTGTATCCATCTAAAAGTTTTTCTTTTATGTCAGCATCACCTGCAGCGGCAACATATGTTGGCAACCAATCCATTCCACTTATAATTCCATTGGCAATTGTTCCGGCTTCAAAGTGTCCTGGCCAGCGGATCATCGATGGCGTTCTCCATCCACCTTCCCAGTTGGTATTTTTTTCGCTCCTAAAAGGACTAACGGCTGCATCGGGCCACGAGTTTTTGTGCGGGCCATTATCGGTTCCGTATTGTACGATTGTATTGTCAGCAATACCAAGTTCATCCAAAAGATCGAGTAATTTACCAACATGCATATCGTGTTCTACCATTCCATCTCCGTATTCGTTCTGTCCCGAAATTCCACGCAACTCTTCTTTAACGTGCGTTCTGAAATGCATGCGAGTTCCGTTCCACCATACAAAAAATGGTTGTCCACTTGCTACAGTTTTTTTAATGAATACGATAGCAGCATCCACTGATTCATCATCAATAGTTTCCATTCTCTTTTTTGTTAAAGGGCCGGTATCTTCAATCTTACCATCGGCAGTAGAATGAATTACACCGCGAGGACCATAATTTTTTGCAAAATTTGGATATTTTTCAGGATCTGGATAATCTTCATTTTCCGGCTCTTCTTCTGCATTCAAATGGTAAAGATTCCCTAAGAATTCATCGAAACCATGGTTGGTTGGAAGATGCTCGTCACGATCTCCTAAATGGTTTTTCCCAAATTGCCCGGTTGCATAACCCAAAGGTTTAAGTAATTCGGCTATAGTTGGATCTTCTGTACTAATACCTTCTTTAGCTCCTGGCATTCCCACTTTACTTAGGCCAGTACGATACACACTTTGCCCAAGAATAAATGATGACCGACCTGCGGTACAACTCTGTTCCGAGTAATAGTCGGTAAACAGAATTCCTTCATTAGCAACACGATCGATGTTAGGTGTTTGGTAACCAACCATTCCGTTCGTATAGGCCGAAATATTTCCTATACCAATATCGTCACCCCAGATCACTAAGATGTTAGGTTTTTCGTTTTGTGCTTCAACTGCTCCACTCAGAAAAAAAGCAATTCCGAGAAGGATTAGATAAAGTTTTTTTGTTTGTAACTTTCTCATAAAATTCTAATTTTATTTGTAAATAATTAAAATATTGATTGATATCAAGGAACAAATATATCCAATTATTAATTAGTTGCTTGAAATAATCCGGAATACTTTACTTGCTCGATAACCTTAGGGTATCTTTTTAGAACTAATTCGTGAACTCCTACGGATACCGGTTTTGTCCATGCGTAAATATAATATTGCGACATGGATTGGTCGAGTATTTTCTCCAATTCAATAAAATATTCATCATTTCTGTATTCGTATTTTTAAATCTCAATACCGGGCATTAGTGTATCCAAATAATTTATGTAGTAAAGTGCATTTACTATTACGGTACTCGAAATATTTTACGTACCAAATTCACTTTCCATTTGTGCTATTTTTTCGTCATCACTTTGACTGTCGGGAGTTTTTTTTGAATAATGTAAAAACCCTGACAGAGAGTGAAACTCAGTCAGGGTTTTATTCTTGAAGTCGAAGGGAGGGCAACCCTGATATTTTAAATTGCCATCAGAATACACCATTAAACGCTGGGATAGCTTACTCAATTATTTATATGATGGTTCTCTGGAGATTGACAACAACTGGGCAGAAAACGCTATAAAACCCACTGCTCTCGGACGAAAGAATTACCTGTTCGCCGGATCGCATGAAGGAGCCAAAAGAGCTGCTATATTCTACTCCTTTTTTGGAACATACAAAAAGAATAACGCAAATCCTTACCAGTGGCTCAAGAAAGTCTTGGAGATAATCCCGGAATACCACGCAAATAAGCTCCCCGAGCTTTTCCCGCAAAATTTAAAACTTTAATCTTTCCCAAATCTAGTGTAGTTGCTCGGACAGATACTCACAAACAACGTGGTTAAGATTCTCTTCTGGAGACATCCCAAAAGGTTTCAGCGCTGATTGGGGATAATTTGCTTTTTTCCCATGATTAAAAGAACCATACCGGAGATTGCGGGATGTTGTAAAAGCCCTCCCCCATCAGTTCTTTCTGGCGGGGTAGTCTACTGGATCAGGTAAGGTATGTACATCTATGTTTAGAATTGAATAGTTAAGATTATCAAGCATAAAGTAATTTTTATTTAATGACTCTATATCGTATATATCCCACCTTCGAAGTAAATATTGATTAGGTAACAGGGAAGACTTATTTTGAGCGAAATTGATATCCAGATCAGTACAAATAGTAACGGTTTCATTGCTTGATTTATATGAAGAAAAAAGTATTGTCTCTATTGGGTAAGACCAATTTGCACCATACTTGAGATTACTTTCATTGATAACAAATTTCGAACCTAGCATAGGCCTCACACGTTCAATATTATACTTAATTTCTGCTACTCTGTTTGTAAAATGAATACTATCATTATATATCCCAATTATCCTCACACAAATAGTAATAATAACTAACAATGAAAAAAGCAATCTGAATAATAGTTTTTTACTTTTTATTATATGCATAACAATTAGGCGGGATTATTCGGCGCAGCCGCATTAATCTTGCCTGGTGTTGGACGTTACCCGGTGAACTTGTACATATGTGTTTTCATTTGGAAAGGGCAACTTTTGAGGTGGGATATTTTTAGGGTGAACTACTGATAGCTCATTGGAATGAGAGAATTCCTAAGCTTCAATTTATGATTTAAAGAACTTCGTTTCGAGTTTAATCCCAATCATCACGCATTTTGGTCCAGAGTAGACATAGCTCTTGCGGATTCCTTATTTTGAAGGACCTGGATGGGTGAATGATTTCTACTAATGTTGCACTACATGTGGGTTGTACGGCTTTATGCGCGATGGCCCATCCCTGATTGGAGGGAGGATTTGAACCCTGATCAGATCAGCCTGCTCGCACTCCGGGCACAGCTTGGGTGACTTGCCATAAACTTCCAGGTAAACCTCTGCCCACTTCAAACCCTTAATCACTAAGGGTGGCTCTTTGCCCAGACATTCAAACACCATTTGGCGTACCTTCATCTTTGTACGATTGGAACAAATACCATAATGACGCACCTTAATAAAACCCCGGGGCAAAATGTGCATACTCCACCTTCGAACAAATTCTGGTCCGTCAAGAACCATTTCAGCAGCTTTTGAAGTGCGGTAATCAAACCACGAGAAAGTCACACTCTTGTCGTCGATAGATTTTATACGGCTGTTGCCAATAGCCACCTTGTGAACATACCTGCCCAGATATTCGAGGGTCTTTTCACCAGGGCGAACCGGACGTTTGGCAAAAACAACCCACCTGTTTTTGTATAAAGGATGCAGATACTTTTTCTGTGGGTTAAAAGGCGTGTCCAGCTTAATTTCACCCGAAGCCTCCATTTCAATCAAGCCATCACAAAATTTACCTCGGAAAACCTTGCTCAATGCCTTCACCGGAAACAGATATTTTCCCTGTGCTTTACTGCTGCGCCATTTGCCTTGCGGGGTTATTCCACCTCCCGGAACCAAACAATGCAGATGAGGATGAAGTTGTATATTCTGACCCCAAGTGTGGAGCACAGCTATCATTCCGGCTTTAGCCCCCAGGTGGCGATACTTACCGGCAAACTGCTGCAAGGTAGCCCAAGCATTTTTAAAAAGCAGACTGTACAAGGTTTTTGGATGATGCCGACACAAATCATTTAAAGCATCCGGCAAGGTAAACACTACATGAAAATAATCTACAGGCAGCATCTCAGAGCGACGCTCTAATATCCAGCGTTCGCGTTTTATGCTGTTGCAGGTTGGACAATGTCTATTGCGGCAACTATTGAAACCGGTTTGAAGATGACCGCACTCGGGGCAGGCTTCCACATGCCCGCCCAATGCCGGGGTACGACACTGTTGTAAGGTAGTAAACACTCCTTTCTGCTGCGAAGTAAGTTTGCCGTTTTGTTCCAATACATCACGAAAGGCAGTGATGGCATCAGAAACAGCAAGCCCGTTTTTCAATCTGCCGGGTACATTACATCCAGAGGATTGATTTGATTGCCACTGATCTTGTCACTCAGGTGAAGGTAAAGGAGTGTGGTTTGAATGCTTTCGTGGCCAAGGAGTTGTTGTATGTTGAGCAGATTTGTACCCAGGCTAACATGGTGAGAAGCAAAACTATGGCGCAGGCTGTGTAAGTGAAGTTTCTTGGTAATGCCTTCGCGCTTTAAGGCTTGAAGCAAAGCCCAGCGCATAGCTGCCTCACTTATTTTACTGCCTTTCTTGCGTCCATTAAAAAGATAAACTTCAGGTTTTATCGTTTGGTAATAACCCTCAAGTTCATTTAACTGATGAAAAGACAACTGGACGTAGCGATCTTTTTTTCCTTTGCCCTGGCGGATATGAATTTGCATGGCTTTACGGTTGATATCTGTAAGACGAATATCCCTTGCCTCGCTCCGGCGAAGACCACCCGAATAGATCAGCTTGAGCATTACACGATGTTTGATATTATGCATATTATCGAACATGCGTTTAAGTTCACAACCGGTAAAAATTTCAGGAATGTACTTTTCCTGTTTCGGGTAAGGTACTTGATCCACAATCTCAGGCCGTTTCAGGAAATTCTTGTACAAGTACCGGATACCGTTTACGTTGATACGCATGGTACTTCGACTGTGTTTTTTAACTTCCTTCTGATAAACCAGAAAACTGTAAATCTCATCGGTGCTAATTTGCCGGGGCGGCTTTGCGCAGTACTCGATGAGTCGCTTTGGGCCATTGAGATAGCTGGTGATAGTTCGTGGTGAGAGGTTCTCGATCACCATACGCTGACGCATTTTTTCCAGGAGGGCGTCAACCCCCTTTAATGTTGAAAAACTTTTTTTGGCATAATACTTAATTTTTAAAATTCAATACCCCAAGCTTACACATTATTCCTAACTTCGCCCTCCCTGAAAGGGTTTAGTTCAACATCAGTAACTACACCACTGCACATTGCGGAGGTGTCGGTATTGTTGGACACACTGCCTGTGGAAACTGATAGCACTCCGCCTGAAAACAATGTTCCATTTACAATATTTGCTTCAGCAAGCAAATCAAATTCAATAATGGTGTTTCCGTTTGGTCCATTTTCCTTATTAAGTTCAATGGCATTGCCAGCAAATCCGGCAAATCCAATAATGCTGCATAACAGCAGAGTGATAGAGAGTAGTAATTTTTTCATAGTTCATTTTCCTTTCATTTGGCTGTAGAGATGATTTATAATTGCTATTTTCCTTTTTTGTAAAATGCTTAATATTCAACACTCTGAAAAAGAACCCTAAACTTCACTGTAGTTTAATACATTCAGTTTCTGAGGCTGCAGTACATTCAAGATCCATATTTGCTTGCTGGCACAAATACAGATATTATCATTTCACTCTTCTCTTAAAAATAAATTCAAACACTTAAAGCGCTTGAAGGATGCTGCTCTTTGTGAGCAGCTATATCCCAGTATCAGGCCTTTTTATAAGGCCAAACTCTGGGAGTGAGAATTGATTTTCTGCGTATTGAAGGAAAAATAATCTGAAAAGAAATAGATGCAATGTTGGAAGGAAAATACAGGAACCTGTATTGTTAGTACTAACTCTCAAAGAGTTAGCCTGTGTAGTAAAAGCTTTCTTTTTTTTAGGGATTCTGAAAGCAATGTTTATGAAAAGCCTGATTTGGTAGTAGGACTTTTGCATTCTATGAATTTTTTTTATTGGATTCCGAAAGTAAAAAATAAAAGCGTATGAACTAAAATACATATGTTAATAAATATTAATATAAAATTCACCCACTAAAGTGATTGTTGATTTAGATCCCATCTATATATGTTGATATTTAAATATGATCTATTGGTTTTAAGGTCAAAACAATCATGAGTCAGAACAATCCCTTTATTTCGGAATGTACAGTTTATAGATCTTATATACTCAAATAGCATATGTCGGATTGGGTGATTATACTTTGTGAATGCTTTCTGTTTTGCATTCCTTAAACGATTCATAAAGCTGCTGATAACTCGAAGGAAATTTTGGGGAGTGGGTTTACAAACAAAAGCACATCAAGCTTACCACTATATTTTCAATAGCATTTTAAAAGTATTTTTTCCACCTCAATGGCAAGTGAATAATATTTTAGCTTTCAAAAAATGAAACCATAAGTGAAAAAGGAATGCATATTGAAAATTCAACTGACTTACATCAGACACTTAAGGATTTATACAATGAATTAAGATCTAAGGAAGTTGAAAATATTACACTAAAAAAAAATACATCAACTCATGCTAATTACAACATTTCAGTCATGCCCGAAAAATAGTTGATGGCTGAAAAGTAAATTTGTGAAGAATTTTTATGATTTCTCAGACAAATTGCCAGATAATTGGAGACTCAATTATTCTCTAATCAAAAATATCCAGCTTTCCTAGGGCCTTTTTCTTAATATCATCCGGGAAACCATGTAGGTAATGTTCGGTAGTTTTGGTGTTGCTATGTGCAAGCATCTCACCAATAAATGTTTTTGATTCACCACTGCGAAGTAATTGACTCGAAAATGAATGGCGGGCAACTTTTGAACTAATGTTTTTATTGATGCCACATTCTTTAGCCATTGCTTTCAATCGTTTGTTAAAGCTACTTCTAAAATAGTCAATCTTTTTTTCCTTTTCGGCTTCGGTAAACCCTTTCTCATAAATTGGAAATATGTATTGGTCGGCTTCCTTCGGTTTATTTCCCCATCGATCAATAATGGCTTTTGACTTACTATTTAACTCGATAATGTTTGATTTCAAATCTACCTTTTTCGTGTTTACAATTTTGTTGCGGAAAATTTCAATCCTGTCACCATTGATATCGCAATACATCAAGCTTGCTATGTCTTTTAGATAAATACCGTTGCTGAAATAACTGAAAAAGAAAATGTCTTTATAAAAATGTCGGGGAGAGCCCTCCTCAACTTCGTGTTCATATAATTTTTTTAGTTCATCGTCATCAAGATATACTTTTGATTTTAGCCGTGAAGGTACAGTATAGCCTCCCTTACCAAATGGATAGTAATCTGATGAAATTATTTTCAACTCATAAATAGCATAGTTAAATATTGTGCGTATATTGTGTGTGTGAATTCCAGCTGTGGTAACACTGTTTTTGTTTTCATGGATGATCCATCGTTCATAATCATTCAACCACTCAGCGGAAATATCTTCAAAGTCTACAGCTTTTCCCCAAAAACGATTTATTGAACTAAATGTATCACCAAAACTACTGGCATATTTAAGGCTATCCCGTCGTTTGAGTTTTTCAATATATTCACTAAACGCATCCGTTAATGTTTGCACGCTCTTATTCTCAGTAGAAAAAAGCCTAGTTTTAAACCTGTCGAAAGTAAATGGTTTAACTTCATTTACTAATTGGTTTGCCTTGCTTATTGTTTCAGTAATTACATTCCGATATTCCTGCAATTTTCCACTGACCCTTCCGGTTCCATTAACTTTAGCAAAATCACCCTCAGATAATGAGATATTAAGTGGGACGTAAAAAGACTTTCTACGATAAGATAATCTTAATTTAACAGGGAATGTTTTGTCCTTTTTAGATCTGCGCTTATCCTGAATCACAACTAGAGATGCATTTGTAGACATTTCGATAATTTTAAAATTTGCAAACAATTTGCAAACAAAACTAGTTAATTAGAGTGAAATGGATGAAAATAAATTAAAATATTTTTTCAACAATGTTTCTAATATCCTTATTTTTAGCTATTTAAAATATTTAATTATAATACATGAAAAAGGATGAAAAGCATCACACCTGCCTTACAAGCAGGGGGTCACTGGTTCGAATCCAGTATCTCCCACACTAAAATTCAAGGAGTTAGATTAAGTTCTAACTCCTTTTTTTGTTTTTAAGGGTAAACATAGTGTAAACACTTTTCACCTCTCCCACCCCACTTAAAAAGTATAGTGTTTTTTGTTTCCCAAGGCTTAGTTAAAAACTTCAACCATCCTCTTCAGCCTTATTCCTGAAGCCCACAAATTCGTGGGTGGCTCTATTTTTAAATTATAAATACCTAAATAACAATGTGTTTAGGCGTTTGTTATTTTATAACGGGACGATTTAGGGACGAAAATATTTAAGTCCCCACCAATCCCGGATTACAAGTTAGGTAATACTTAGCCAACCAAAATGGTCATGTGGCCAAAATATTTTCATTTTACCGAAGTTCCGGCCTGTTATTTATTTAGAATTCTTAAATCCGCAAAGAGTTATTAAAAAAATGAAAGACAGTAAAACGTTTCTTTTCCCGATCTTTTCAGGTGTGAAATTTAAGAGTAATTATCGAAAAAGAGCTTGCTGATTTTTGAAATTGATTTTACGGAGGATTGCGCTCGCTGAATCCCCAACAAATCAGCCCGCGAATCTGCCTCAATTAAGCGCCAAATCCCTGTTATTGTTGTTCTAATAATCGGGAATGGAGCTGTGGATACCTTTGGGATTACCCCATATTTCTTCTGATGGAATGTATTGTACGGTTTTTCTTAAGTAGATTTTAAATATTACTTTTGAAAAAGAAAAAAAGTGAAATAGCAATTTTTTTTAAATTAGTTAAATGTAATACAGTAATAGTAAAGGAATTGTCTGCCAATACATGTAAATCCATGACACAAACACCCAGTGAATCACTGCCTACAATCCTCATTGTTGATGATGTGGCAGCAAACCTACAGCTTCTTGAGGTAAGAATTAGCACATTAGATGTACGGATCATCCAGGCTGTTTCAGGTGCAGAAGCACTTGAAAAAGTAAAAAAGCAGGAACTTGCATTGGCCATACTGGATGTGAGAATGCCGGAAATGAATGGCTATGAACTAGCTATGAGAATAAATAAAGGATCACTATTTGGGAAGGTTCCTGTAATTTTTATAACTGCCGGCATTATTGATGAAAAAAACCTGTATGCTGCATATGATGCAGGAGCCATTGACTATATCAACAAACCCTTTAAGAGTCATGTGTTGATAAGTAAAATAAAAGTATTTTTAGAATTATATAATCAGAAAAAAATAATACAAAACGATGCTTCCAAGCTAAAAATAGCTGCACAGAAACTTGAAGTGACAAACCGCAGGTTAAAAAATAGCGAGGAAAAATTCCGGAGTTATATCGAAAATGCCCCCGATGGTGTGTTTGTAGCAGATGAAACGGGCAAATACATCGAAGTAAACAATGCAGCCTGTAAAATCACCGGCTATTCAAAGCATGAACTGTTGAAAATGTCGATACAGGATATCCTCACCGGAGATGCACTCGAATTGGGGATGAACCGGTTTAAAAAGCTGGCAAAAGAAAATATATTGTCAGATGAATATGCTTACAAGCATAAAGACGGTGCGCCCCACTGGTGGACAGTTGATGCTGTAAAACTCTCCGATACCCGTTTTCTGGGTTTTGCCCGGGATATTACCCAACGCAAAATTATGGAAGATAAGCTGAGGGATCATCAAATTGAACTTAAAATGCAAAACGATGAACTTGCCCAAGCCATTATCGAAGCTAATAAAGCCTTTGTAATGGAAGAACGCATTTCGAAGAGGTATGCCGATTTGTATGAGTTTGCCCCTTCCGGCTATTTTACCCTTTCCAGCCTTGGCGAAATACTGGATGTCAACCTGGCTGGCAGTAAGATGCTGGGCAGGGAGCGTGCCCGCCTTATCAAAAGCAGTTTTGGATTTTTCGTTTCACGTGATACGCTGCCAGTGTTTAATGATTTTTTGCAACTTATATTTTCCAGCACAAGCAAACAACATTGTAAAGTAACAATAACCACAAAGGGTCACAAACCTGTTTACGCATACCTGACCGGCATAGCCTCCGAAGATAAAAATGAGTGCCTGATGACGATGATAGGTATTTCCGACATCAAACTTGTCGAAGATGCCCTTAAAGTGAGCCGGGAAAAATACAAAACCATGCTCAATGCCTCCCCCGACGGGATATTGCTGATTGATCTAAAAGGAAAAATTCGTGAAATTTCCGGAATAGGTCTCGAACTTTTGGGTATCGAAAATAAAGATGAATTTATGGGAAAGCATTTTTCTCGATTCAGCCCTTCAGAAGAGCGCAACACCATCAACGAAATTATCGAAAAAACGATAAGCGAAGGCATAGCCCAAAACATTGAAGTGCGTATCAAAAGAAAAAACGCAAACATTTTTTTAAGCGAAATCAGTGCAACACTCATTCAGGGATCCGATGGCATCCCCGACTCGTTTATGATTACCATACATGATATTTCGCAACGCAAGAAACTCGAAAAAATACAGATTCATGCCGACCGTATGGCCAGCCTCGGCGAAATGGCCTCGGGTATTGCCCACGAAATCAATCAGCCGCTCAATACCATGTCGATGGTGATGGACAATATGCTTTTCGAATCCTCCCGAAAGGAAAACATGAAAAATGAATATCTGAAAAAGAAATCAAATAAAATTTTTCAAAATATTACCCGCATCCGCAATATCATCGATCACGTACGGGCTTTCTCGCGCAACTCCGATGATTACATCGCCACCAATTTCGATATCAATGCGAGCATCCGAAATGCTGTGTCGATGATATCAGAACAATTCAAGCATCTCGCCATCGAACTACGGATTCAACTGGACGAAAATCAACCCACCGTTTCGGGCAATACTTTTAAATTTGAACAGGTAGTTTTAAACTTATTGATCAATGCAAAAGATGCCCTGTTGGAAAAGAAAAGCAAACACCCCGATGTGCAGCCCATGTTTGTGGAGATTAAATCGTATCGTAAAAACCAATCCTTTGTGATTGAAGTTATCGACAACGGTACCGGCATTTCCGAAGAGGATATCGAGCACATCATGCTCCCTTTTTACACCACTAAAGATACCGGAAAAGGCACCGGACTCGGGCTTTCTATTTCATATCAAATCATTAAAGAGATGAACGGATCCATTGAAATTTCGGATAATGTTTATCATGGTACAACATTTAAAATACTTTTGAATTCCTAAAAATGTAAATTAAAATGGAAGAGCAGCAAAAAATCAGGATTCTGATATTGGATGATGAGAAAGAGTTTACAGAAGAGCTATACGAGTATTTTCAAAACCTGGGTTTTGAAGCTTATGAAGCCAACACCCATAAGGTGGCGCAAGAAGTATTATCTCTTCATAGCATCGACCTTTTAATACTTGATGTGCGGCTGCCCGGCATCAATGGGCTCGACATATTAAAAGACGTAAGAGTCCGTTTTCCCGATATGGAGGTTATCATTGTGTCGGCTCATGGCGATATGGATACCGTGATCAAAGCCATGCGCCTCGGAGCTTTCGATTACCTACGCAAGCCTTTCAGGCATATCGACATTCAGATTGCTGTAGAACGTACCCGTAAATACCTTGAACTGCAACAAAAGCTCAGACTGGTGGAAGAGCAAAATTCACTAATTTCTAAAACCCTCGAAGAAAAAATAGACCGACAGTTTATCGGTGTCAGCCCTAAAATACGCGAAGTATACCAACAAGCCATGACCGCTGCAGAATACCCCGAAGCCAATGTGCTGATTACCGGCGAAAGTGGTACCGGCAAGGAAAATATTGCCCGCATTATTCACTATTCAAGCACACGAAAAGATCACCTTTTTTGTCCTGTGAATAGCAGTGCCATTACCGAATCGTTGTTGGAAAGTGAATTCTTTGGTCACAAAAAAGGTTCCTTTACCGGTGCTATTTCCGATAAAATAGGATTCTTCGAGGTGAGTAACCGGGGCACATTGTTTTTAGACGAAATTGCAGATATGCCCTTCAACCTTCAGGCAAAAATTTTGCGTGCCACCGAAGAAAAAGTAATAACACGTGTGGGCGACACCAAGCAAATAAAAACCGATTTTCGTATTATTTCGGCCACCAACCACGACATTGAAAAACGGGTGGAAGAAAAGAAATTCAGACTTGATTTATTGCATCGCCTCAATACTTTGCATATCCACATCCCCGCCCTGCACGAGCGCCCCGACGACATCAAGCCGCTGCTGATTTACTTTGTCGAAACTTTTGCTGTACGTTTCAATAAACCACCCTTCACGATAGAAAGCGAGGTATT